>Ga0126342_10007932_pt1 | contig 18979 bp, 15 predicted proteins | sample Cyp1metagenome_FD_92528 | JGI IMG/M metagenome (GOLD analysis project Ga0126342, IMG submission 92528) | Coral microbial communities from Lord Howe Island, Old Settlement Bay, Australia - Cyphastrea 1 metagenome | ecosystem: Host-associated > Invertebrates > Cnidaria > Coral ... | reverse complement strand
TATATGTATGTATATGTATGTATATGTATGTATATGTATGTATATGTATGTATATGTATGTATATGTATGTATATGTATGTATATGTATATGTATGTATATGTATGTATATGTATGTATATGTTTGTATATGTAGGTATATGTAGGTATATGTAGGTATATGTATGTATATGTAGGTATATGTATGTATATGTAGGTATATGTATGTATATGTATGTATTTGTATGTATTTGTATGTGTATGTATGAGTATGTATGTGTATGTATGTGTATGTATGTGTATGTATGTGTATGTATGTGTATGTATGTGTATGTATGTGTATGTATGTGTATGTATGTGTATGTATGCGTATGTATGTGTATGTATGTATGAATGAATGCATGAATGCATGAATGTATGAATGTATGAATGTATGAATGTATGTAATGTATGTAATGTATGTAATGTATGTATGGTATGGTATTCTGGTATGGTATGGTATTATGGCATTATGGCATTATGGTATTATGGTATTATGATGTTATGGGATTATGGGATGGTGGTATTATGGTATGGTGGTATGGTGGTATGTAGGTACGTACGTACGTACCTATACATATATATATATATAATCGATATATAACATATGTGTAACACATATTTATATAAGCATATTATAAGCCAACTTTTCATGCCTTTCCCAAGATCTACGTCGCCAAGGCTCAAAGATTTGCTCCAAGAGCCTCACCGCTTCAAGGCCCTTTGCGGCCTTTCGACAGGCCGAGATGCAGCGGTTGTAGCTGATGACTTCGGGCACCAACTGCCAACAGCACCTCCCGTGGTGCGCGGTGCGCGGGGGCTGGGCTGTGTGTTTTGGGCTTGGTTAAAACATGGGCCTAATGTCAATGGATTGGTTTAAGGGAAAATCTTAACCGGAAACCCATGGGTTTTTACCATCAAATATAGGAGTTTACGGTTAAAATTTTCCCATCTTCCAATTCTATGATAATGACGGCCTCAGAAGTCATGGAGAGTCAGCCTAGATATGCACAGCACGGACTTCAATGAATTGGAGGAGAATTCTGAGATAATTCTCTGGTTGGTGGTTGACCTACCCCCTCTGAAAAATATGAGTTCGTCAGTTGGGAGGATGACATTCCCAATATTAATGGAAAAATAAAAAAAATGTTCCGAACCACCAACCAGATTAATTAAAACGGTGAACCAGGGAGAAGTAGGGTTTATACATGCTCTATACCCATTTATGCTGGACATTTAGATAGTCCGTGGGGGTCATAAACAAAACTTCAAATACGCTGCAAAACCCAAGTTCGAACTGGGTGGATCACTTGCATGTTCGGGGCCCACAAATAGAGTCCGTGCCGCGCTCATGACCATATCAAAGGCCGGTCAGATTAGTGACGTATAACTTAACCTGGGTTATGAACCACTTGCTAATTTGGGATGCACCTCCAAGTAGGGTTTCTGTTATAACTATAGTTGCAGTATGGGGTATACCAACTTGTAGCGGGCACAACCTGGGTGAAACTATCTAGCAGAATATGTTTGGCAGCATCAAAGATGTCAACCTTTTCTCGGAAAAGCCAAAGCAATACAGTAGGTACAGTACCCACTTTTTGTCGCGACTGAATTCCCATATACTACTGAATCCCACCTTTCCCTTTCACTGGATATCTTTGGGTGGATGCTGTTGGTTTGGAGATGTTTGGCTGGTGAAAATCCCATTTTGAGATTTTTGAGGTCAAAAATCAGATTTGGCACAGTAAAAACCCAGAAAATCCCATCATTTGGGGATATTTTAAGGGTGGGTTGAATCCCCGATTCTCAGCCACCACTATCCCCACCGAGTTGCATGGTGGCCAACAAATGCACCGCCAGCGCCCACAAGCCGGCAGCGCCACAGGCGGACATGCAGCGGTGGTAGGACACTTGGTCAGGAATTCGCTGATCACCTGGAATGGAATGCCATCCTGCACAGTGGAAGAAATCCTGCACCAATTGGTAGATGGTAAACATCCCGTGGAAAAGTATGTCAAAAAGTGCCATGATTTACCGTGTTTCGTAGTTACCTACTAATTACCAACTGGTTTTCCGGATTTCTTCCATCCACTCCGTTGACTTTCCAAGAATGATCCATTGGCATCTTGATGGGATTTTTCGAATCCGGATACGAATCAGGGGATACATGCCCCCAACTATGACGTCATGATATGTTTTTGTGTGTCTGAAAATGGAGTCGATACCCCCCTTTGATATTGGTCAATTTACTAGGGATTTTATGATGATTCACCAAACGATAAATGCCATAGATTTAGGGATACCCGACTACCCTATAGACCATGAAAAATCTGAGATCGATTCATCCAAAATGAGGGAAAGTGGACCAAACGGGTGCCCTAGCCTCTGGTAATGGCTAACGAAAAGCTATTGGAAATGGCCCAGTCGAAATAGTTGATGACTACCCATTAATAGCATGGTGATTTTCCATAGCTATGGGACAGTTTACCAGAGGGTAGTAGTTTGCGAAGTTGCTTTGCACCTAGGTTACTTAGGTCCATGGTTGATACACGTTGATACATCGTCAGATGGCTTTGTAAAACGACTTGCAACTTCAAGACTTGTTGTGGATGGGGGGCCTCAGTCTGGGAGAAAAAGATCATCCCTTTCCTCCTCACGGGAGACCCGCTCAGTATCTGTTCATTTTAGGCGTCCATATGGATGGGAGTTACTAGGAACTATCCCACAAAATTAATAAGAGCTCACATCCCAACCGGGCAACTTTTCTGACAAAATGTTTATGATGTAAACATGCTGGGTGCAATGTGAGACCGCTGGCTAATTAGAGTTTGCCCAGGTAAGTTAAGTCTAACAATACATGAGGCCAAAAGAAAAACTAACAATCAAAATCCACACAGTGGCTTTGGACGATGATGTTCCTCCGCTTCCAAAGCTGCCACAATTTCAGAAACAAAATTCACATATTTCAGCCTGGACGAGAACCACAAAACTCTCAAGTTGCTACATGTTAAGAAACAAAGTTGCATACATCGACATATATGCGTGCATATGTATAACAATTAGTTAGACTACATATATATATACATTATTGTTGCTATTATATGCGATTATTGTAAGAAGATGAATCAGAAAACAACAACGACGAAGACGACGACAACAACGACGACGACGACAAGAACAAGAACAAGAACAACAAGAACGAGATTAGTAGTCAAACTATCCTTTTGTGTGGTACCCAACCGTCACTCCGTAAAAGCAAAGTTTCCCGATGCTTTGGGTCTTAGCGGTAAATACAATTCAGCACAGTAATCATCAATAATCCATGTCAATTAAAAAGTTGCTGATGTGAGTGTTTATATATATATACTTGTGTATACATGTGTATTATATATATATACATATTATATCCGATCAGTTCCCATAATTTTCTCCATATGTTTGTTGCCTCTCCATCTGCAGAGCGTTTTGCCAAGTTGCACATGGTCTCCAGGAGGACCAAAGCTGTCCGCCAGTCTCCGGTCTTCTCGGCCACTCGCATGGCGTCACTCGCCATGGCGGGGCGGGCGGAGCGCGGGAGTTTCTGCCGCGATTCGTCAACGGATACCCCAAATCATCCAAGTCATTAGACCAGGTTAGTTCTGAAACCGATGGTGACTTGGGGTTGCCCCCATTTTGGGAAACCTCCATATGTTCATCTATAAGTTATAACGTTATAACTAGGTTGTTAATCAAGTAATTAGTAAGTGGGATGCTCCTCCAAGCGGGGTCCCTGTGCGGAAAATCGAGCCAATGGAAGTGCCTTCAATTTTGAGACAGAAGTTGGGTATGAGTCAAACATGTTCTTCAAACCGAAAATGGGATGGCTTGCGATCCTTCAAAAAAAATACACCACAGACCACCTGTGGTCCTGTGGATACTATAGTTTGACTCAACCCCAATTGGAAGCCTACAATTTCTGATTCAGCTACGCCCGTTGAAAGGTAACATGTAGACCAATTGATCCTGTCGATCCGAAGACCTTGTTGGTCGCGCTGGGAAAAAAACCCTTGATGATTTTCCTCTGACTCCCCCGTCATAGCTCCCAGATGAAATATCGCCCATGAATCATCCGAAATGGTCCTAGAAACATACAAAAAGCTATGGAAAATTGCCATTTATAGGTGATTTATACACTTCACTTGGGGATATGTAAGTCATCTATTCCAGGATGATAAGATGAAAGAAATTCCACGACACTCCCCTGATCTGAAGACGCATTGACACAACCACATCCCACCACCAATTCACTGGGCATTCCCAACCTTTCGATCTTCACCCTTGAAGAAATTCAACAACCTGAGGTGGCATATGAGAGATGTTGAATGTATACATATATATATGTGATGGTGAGTTCCAAAGTATCATCATCATCATCATCATCATCATCATCCCAGGTAGGACGGAACACTAAGGATACATATATATATATTATAGATTCCGAATCATGTGTCCAAAGCCCGACATCAAATGAGCGTTGTTTGTCAATAGATGGACCATGATCTCATCATGAATCTCATCTCTAATGTCAACCACGGACAGGGGTTGGTAACTGTCCCATTTTGGGAATATTGGACATCACCTGAAAAAGTAGCCACTATAGACCATATACCTAATGGTTGGGTGATGTTCAATGGGGACATCAGTCATGACCCATGACGGATAACACTTGAACAGCCCTGGTTGCTAAGCCGCGGCTATGTATTGAAAATGGTCATCCCTTCCCCCACTGGATGTTGGTGCCAAGCTCCACAAGCAGAAACCATGAAGAGGAATAACTTGAGAACCCATCATTGGCCATGTGCCCGTTAAATGTACTATACCCTCTGGTTATGTCAAAATAGCTATTGAAAATTGTCATTTATAGTGGATTTTCCCATTAAACATGGTGATTTTCCATAGCTATGTTAGTTTACCAGAGGGTAAATGTACTGTAAACCTACTAAAAACTAAAAAAAAAAAACCTGTTGCTACGGATCAGCATACAGCAACCAGATCTTTGTACCAGGGAACTCCCTACCCGAGACATCTTCCCCGAAGAAAGCATGCTCGTGGGACCCGCAATCCTCTATCCTGGCGACATGGGTTGATGGTGACCAATATGCAGTGGTACATGTGAGGAAACCCATGACTGATCAACATGTTGGGGTGTGGCCATTTCAGCCACTCGTATGGCGAGCCGGATACGTCAAGATTATGGTGGTCTTGTGGTGGTGACTATGGTGGAATATCATCATCAGTATTGGCAATATCATGAGAATAACCAACCACCAGAGTCGGATGCTTCCAAAATATGTGTTGCTTTGGGCAGTACTACAAACAACTACCAAAGATGACCAGATGTGTCTGATCTATTTAATCTATTTTACTGCTTTGCCACCGCGAAATTACCTCATGTTCCAAAACATAATGTTTGTTCTTGGGGAGCCTTACATTGTGTACATATACACGTGTATACGTGTGTATATATATATATAATATTATAATTGTGTATATGTATATGTATTATAATTGTGTATATATATACATATTTAGTATACATAGCTATACATATACACAAAATATTTACTACTCCTGTGCATGAAATATCATGTACATATGAATACATATGATATATAAATACACCGTGTATATTCTGCATCTGTGTCACATGCTGGACCCCTCCTCAGGTCGCTTCGGCAGCGAAGTACTGCAGCCTCGCCGAACCAGGCGATGGCATTGGGACCAGAGGAAATCGTAGTCTTCCTAGATCCAACTATGGTGGATAATTACATAAAAATTCTGGGATACTAGTTGGGTTGATGTTCAAAGAAATCCTCTGTTCATAGCTCAGCTATTTGCAAAATTTTGAAAATATATTCCTCGAGTGGGTCAAGTAAATGACCGCTCAATCATCAGTCGTGGCTTGTTTTGATTCAATGCTTGGTGGTTCATCCCACTTAGTAAGTGGGTTATAACCCCAATTATAAGTGGATTAACCCTACTTATCCCATTTATAACTGGGGTTATAACCCACTTACTAAGTGGGATGAGCCACCAAGTGGGCCCTTGATTTCCCGTGATGCAGCACCTCAGTTTGACGCCATCGCTGGATCTCCCAGGTTGACTCATCATTTCTTACGACATCTGGAGACTTTTCGATGTCAACGAAGATGAAATCAACACCAATCCTGAAACTGGCTGACTTGTATGGCTGAAATACATAAATAATCATAAATACATACATTCAACACCAAATCAAATTGAAGTGGCTGAAAAAAATCGTCGGTCACCAATCCTGAAACGTTTTATTATCGGTCGTCGGCAGAAGAAGTCGGAAGATCTGAAAAGTGGGGGCCCTACCGACTTCCGGCTCCGACCTGGGTATTACCCTCTGGTAAACTAACATAGCTATGGAAAATGGCCATTTATAGTGGATTTTCCCATTAAAAATGGTGATTTTCCATAGTTATGTTAGTTTACCAGAGGGTACCCTCTGGTAGGTCTAGCAGGGTCTAATTTACCAAACTCAGTCGGACGACGTGGCCCTTTGGCCCTTTGCTGTTTCAATTCTTTCCTATCTGATTGGAAACGGCCAATCATAACACTCAAACAATCACTTCCAACAGTTTTCTCAGGTCATGTGGTAAACACATTTTTTACAGACCATTCCATTGACCAACCATTTAAGGGGCGTCAACCAATTATCCAAAGAAACGAGGTATACCAACAAATAAACCCCAATTGAGGATGGTTTGCTATTGAGTTTGCCACATTCATGTGGTAAACACATCATATAATGTAATAATAACCCAATAATAAACCATCCCCATATCACCCTAAATGGGCCCGTAAGATCCCGTAAGTATCCCCAAATGGTAGCTGTTTATGGCATTGGGTTTACCACATATAATTAAACCCAATGCCATAGACAGCTACCATTTGGGAATGGTGTTACCCGTGGCCAGCGCACCTTCACCTCTCGCTTTCCGGCACGATTGCTCGCAGTGCGATCTGGGCCACGGAAGCTTTCTGCGACGGACCCGGCCCCAGTCTCCCGAGGCATTGGATGATCGTGATTGATTGTTTGGTTATTGGTGATCATGACTGATCATGACAATACTATATGATACTATAGGAAACCCAGCGGTATACGATACTACTATATGATACTTATTCAATAGCAATAGAAAACAATAGCATGGTTGACACTGGAAATTCATCCATTGAAATCCCAATGAATCAGAGATAGATCCCAATCCGTGGGGGTTCGCCATTCCCAGCTTAATGAGGTCATCCTGCAACGACCGCTGTCATCCTCACTGACAATCACCGTTGGGTTATTTATCTATTGCTTTATCTATTGCTATAACTCCCAAATCCCCATTTTTCTGTTGGCTCAATCATCCCACATATCCCACTCTCGCTGTCAAGTCCCTAGTTACGTCGCTTCGAAAAAACAAAAAAAAACTCAGATAGGAATGGAATTGTGCCCGACAAACCTGCTTTTTCCATCCCCAAGCAGTTCTGCAAATTTCTCCCGCCATGAAACTGCGCCCAAGAGACTCATGAAATCAGAGGGCAGGAAGCTGCCGCCTGGGCTGTGCTAGGAAATGCTTGCCAGTGGAAAAACATAAAAACCCAGCGGTAATCTGGGGGCCTGGGGGTTACCCATGGTTACCCATCGTTACCCTCTGTTCAACCAGCAGCTGGGGGTGACCCAAAAGGCAATTTTTTTTCGTTGATTTTCGGAGGCAAGATGGGCCTCGAACTGGGGAAAAACTCTCCGTTGCCTCATGGTGATTACTATTTGTCAAAGGTCAGGAACCCATGGTTCCTAAGCAGGAACCGCATCAGGCAGCAGCATAGGGTGGAACCGCAAAAACGGAAAAAACTGCCGTGATTTCCACTGGATTTTCTGCCCCGCCAAAAAAAAAGGGGGGATCCACCGATATCCAATTTCCACGTGAAACAGTTCTCCGATATCAATAGTTGAAAACGAATGGTCTTTGGTTATTTAACATAGCCATAGAAAATCACCTTTTTCAATAAGTAAACCCAGGTAAACCATCTATTTCTATGGACCATCTATACAATGGCTATGTTAGTCATAACCAGAGGGTAGCTAATGGTCATGTGTCCATTAATTGAGACTCCTTCTGGTGGCCCAATCCCTGTTTTCAAACATATCCAGACACTGTGAGAGCCCGTTTTTTTCAAATTGATGTCCCTTTCATTTCTCCTTGGTCTGTCATTTATACCGTGTTTTTTTCTGCTTCTTCCCCTCTTCTTGCTACCTCACCTTTTTCTGGGGGGTCATTTCTTGATTAAATTTGCAAATCTCCATGTTGGCTCCTGATATCCCAACATCTTTGACTAGTGAACTCCTTCGATTTTTGCTGCGGGCGATCTCCCCTTCGAAGATCGGCCTGACCCCAGCACCGACGTCCAGGCGAGAGGTTTGGGTGACAGATTTCGGATCGCCTCCTGGGGAAGCAACGGTTCGGATTTCATCGGATTTCGAACGGATCAACTGCGACTTTTCTTTCTGAAAATGTGAATGTTATATAACGATCCTAGGGATCAACTAATGATTAATCATGATTAATCACCATTAATCACCATATAATACATATATTACATATATACACACATCGCGGACACAATTACTTGTTCATGTTCATGCCATGCGCAGATGGGGTCCCCTATCGGTAGGTTCAGGATTTCTGCATTCACAGACTTTCGATTCGATTCATGCAAAACATTGGTCGTCCCCTATCGGTAATGAAGGTTTTGCACACCCCTCAGCAAGCCTAAGGCAAAGCAAGACAACTTGGTATTACAATAATTTTGTCGGTTACTCATATGGATTCTGGATATCATATTATAAACCTATTATATAACTAATTTAACTAGTGGGATATTGACATGAATCCTGGTTTGTATGTGGCCATTTAAAATGGTAATCCCTTTCTATGTACCAATGAAAATTCATCATAATGTGTGTGTGTGAACTATTCTAAACATAGGGGAATCCAACTATGTAACCATTTTTTGTGATTTCTCGGGGAAAAACCTATGAGATGTCGAAGATACATTGGTTTTACTATGTTTTACTCATGAAACTGTAGGTCCGATTTTTCAAGGAGATCGAAAGGGTCGCTTTTCGGGAAAGCTTCAACATCCAGCTAGCAAAATGCATTTTTTAATGCTAAGAACAGCAGCATGGTATAATGGTAGGTAGAATCATCAGACAAACAGAAGACTCCGGGTTGGCTGGCTCAGGCCTTGCCGTTAGGTTGGTCAAGTTCGTGACTTCCATCTGGGGCACTTTCTGCCGAGAATCGCAACTATGAGGTCGTGAGTTTGAGGATACCTAGCTGCTACAGCAACCTCACAAAAAGATTGAAAAGTAAAATCAATAAGAAAATGAGACTGAATTGCTTTTCTATGCTTTTCTATGCTTTTCTATGCTTTTCTATGCTTTTCTATGCTTTTCTATCTTCTTCAGGGGTCCTATGTTCTGGATGAAATGCGCTAGAGTAATGTGAGCCTGAAAATCAACCACCGGCAGCACCCAGCCACGTCCCCACGTCGTTCCTGTAGAACTATCTGACGCCTTGGATGGCGGCTTTCGAGACGAGAACCAGTTTCAGCTGAACAAATCTTGGAATTCAATCAGGAACACATACAGTATATAAATACATATAAATACCGTCCGGCCTGGAAAGATAAATCGTTGAATTACCAGAGGCTACCCCAAAAGGTATCTCCAAAAATCCCTGGAAAATTAGCAGCAGGTGATTTTTTAAATCATAGACTCAAAAAGTCATAGACCCTGCATGACACTGGGAGGCAAGAAAAACCCGAGGTTTCCTATCCGGGTCATCATCCAACGGCTTCCAAGTCGTTTCCAAGTCGTTTCCCAAAGAGCCGGCCAGGTCGCTGGTCTTTCTCGTAGGACCAAAAAATGGGCAGCAGCAAAATCAGGAAACAGAGACCTGCCCCAGCATCATATTGGCCTCGAGCCAGGCGACTGCCAAATGGTGCTTTTGAGCCGTCCCCAAAGGGGTCATCAATTGGTTTCCAGAATCGTTCACTGTAAAGATGCATAACTAAAACGATGCACAAAAAAAGGAACTGTTCAATCACCACGTCGTATTGTTCCTGTTGTACCCATAAAAAATCCCAGTCGATTCATGTTGATTCCACATGCCATGGCATATATCTTAATCTCCATAGTTGAATTATATTCAAGTTCTGCGTCGTTCCATATCATATAAGTTGATCTGGTTCCATATACTATTAACCTATTACATATATATATATATATATATCCCCAAATCGCGGCATTGATCCCCACATATCCCCACTTTGCCAAACCGGCCAGATTAGGCCATGGGGCCTTCAGATTTCAACCAACTTGATATGAAGGTGGCAAGCACAGCACAGCACGACAGGATCGCTGAGAGCCACAATCCTGGGATTTTCGGCCGAATCCCAACAGAAAGTGTGGTATAACTGGCATCCCGGCATCCCGTCATGAAACCGGGATAGGTTGGTTCCCAAAAAGTCAATAGAGGTTCCCAAAAGGTTGGTTAAAAAGCAGCTCACCATTCAAAAATCGGATAGAATATGTGGCTCCTTGGCTCCCTGGAATTGCACGTAAATCTCCAAGCTGATTTTTGTTCGTTGGAGGTGGCTCATCCAGTTTCATGGGGTTTCCATAAATGGGGGTACCCCCATAGCTGGATGGTTTTTGTTAGGGAACATCCCATCGAAATGGGAAACCCCCATATGATGATACCATGTCACCCAGAAACTCCAGAGCTATGACCTAATGTTCCATCCCTGCAGAACTCATTGCTACTGACCCCCGGATCAATGCCCAAGAAGCGAAGGGGCAGGGCTGCCAAAGATACGACCACCTCGGCAGTGAAGTTTGGCTTGGAACCAGAACTGGATTGACCATTCTTGGGGTTGTTGAACATTTTTGGGGGGTACCCAAGAACTCACAGATGCAAGGTGCAGCTCTAAGCATTTTGTCAGCGGCGGCGCGAATTAATACCCGACCACAAGCAAATCAAACATCGGGCGTGCAGAAGTCAGGGCTTTTCCTGGAATCTCTCAGCATGCTCAACCTGGAAAGAAAACATGTGTATGCGTCCCTAAACAGTGTGGATACCCAAAAATTACATACACTGGGTCCGTGAGCAGTTCTCATGTTCCTGTTCGACCCAAGCGGCAGATAGGATCGTGAGTATGGCTGTAGACGGTCCTTCCTCTGGAATCATATGCCACCTCAGCAACTTCGCAGTGGGATGTGCATTTTTGAGCAAGTTTGCCCTCTGGCAATCCAACAAGACAATGGCAAATCCCTCACTTCTATTGTATTTCGTGCTAACAATGAGGGTCTTCCATTGCCAGATTGGTTTCCCTATAGATGCTTGGATGGTCCATCCGAGAAGTGAGAACATTCTATGCTATCCCTGAAGAAACACATAAGTTAGTACTGATAATTACAAATCAATTGAATAGTTAGGTTCACAACTGTATAATGTCCCCATGATACTATAATATATTTATATATAAACATCAGTTAGCTGAAGAATAGCCAGGTAATGCTAGATTGTGCCCTGTTCCTCAGCTACGCAGCCACCCGGCCGGGTGGTGCAAGGACCCACTTACCCAGCAAACATGCAGCTTTTTTGAAGCTACCAGCAGCTACCAACACGTGGCAACTGCCGGATTCTAAGAGCTTTGAAAACTGCCCGGTGCCCCTTGGCTTCAAAAATTTGCTGACCCCTCTGCTCTCGATTTACCTCAAAAGAAAAGAGGGGCGTCTCTGTGCCATCTTTGTTTGCAAATCAGCGGGAGGGTATGACCATGAATGTCCCTAAATTAATGATGGTATAATATGATATAATCAGCTGCATTTACTATGGTATAATTAATGGTACCACCATGAATGGTGATTGTTTTCCAGTTCCAAAAATAAACGACCAACACCTCTAAGCTATTCCAAGCTATACCAAGCGCCCACCTGGTCGCCAATAGTGTGGAGCTGCTGAAGCCCAGGAAAGCCCAGAAGGGCTCCCAGGACCAGCTACTCCTGGAGCATGGCAAGCACCGAAATGGCCAGCAAAATGCAGGGAAAATCCCCTTGACTCCGGCAGGAAAAATCTAACCTGGTGCAGCCAGGTTAAGTGCAATGATCCAATTTTTGTAAGGCTCCCAGCCTTAACGGCAGCGGTAGAACCATAGGTGGAAACTGCTCACTTGCTGAATTCAAAGATTTGCATCGAAATTTGGGGGAAGCCCAAGCTGCAGATTCCGAAGATTCAAGGCTTCCAAGCTGCATCAGACTGCATCACTCAGAAGTTCTTGGAAGATGAGATGAGCCCGGTAATCCAACGTGGCTGGGAAATCACCGAACCAAATTGAGGTTTTGCGGCTGGGAAAATCATCCATATATACTTGGGGGAATTTTCCATTGCCATGTTTGACTACCGGAGGGTAAACATCCTTTTTTGGTGATACCCCAGTTTTGACCCACAGCCCAGCCCGGCATGCGCGGAAACAGGTCCTTGGGCATAAAGCGGAGGCGATGGAGAGGATCAAACTGAGGATGGACAGTATGAAAACGCTGAAGCAATGGATGGTCTCTCCTGCCGAGTGAGTCATGTCATGCCAGCCCATCTCCCAGTGAAACACCCAAAAAAAAAAACATATGGGTAATTGGGGGAGTTATGCCCTCCATCTCAATGAAATTTCTACATATTTATGTGTAATGTATATCTATGTGTCTTTGGGGGGTCCGTCATTGTACCAGCGACATCCATCCGGTCACACCGTCGAGCGCACAGCTTGCCAAAGGTGGATCTGTCTGAACTTTGGTCCGCCCCACCATAGAAACCACTGGGAAACTGCTGAAGTTTGGCGTGGCTTCTCAAGTGTCCAGAATAGACATATTTGACATGTTTCATGGTCTATTCTGGCAAAGCACCCCCTGAAACAACATGTCTTTTGCCCATTTGAAATTTGAGAATTACTTCGCTAGGAATATCCCAGGCCCACAGGCGTCACTTTAAGGATGATCTACACTTTGTACCCAGCTGCCAAGTGTTGCCCGGCTTGGTAAGAGAATGGGAAGATTGGAAAGTCTCTCATTTCCCATTTCAGTCCATGGTTCACCTCTCAACAAAAGGAATCCTAAGTTTTGGTGATTGAATCACCTTGTCATATCATAGTAACCCAAAAAACTGGAAAAAAGAGTTACTAATGACGTTAGACGAGTTTACTCAGATTTTGCTGTTCTATCTTTTATGGGCTTGCTATAAATGATATCCGGGTTGTTCATCCTCCCCACGGAGCGTCTCCTAAGGAGAGCTCCCGTTCTTCGGTGATCGGCAACAACCACAAAGCCTGGCATGCTCCGAAACCGTGGTGCCACAAGACGGGAAGAAAAAATCATGATAACAAGAACAATAATAGAAGTAATAACGACCATACTACACAACTACATATGCATATGTATATATATAATTATATATATAGAGATAGATAGGTAGATAGGTAGATAGGTAGATAGGTATATAGGTAGATAGGTAGATAGGTAGATAAATAGATAGATAGATAGATAGATATGATCATGTACGTCTACATACATATACATATACATATATACTGTATGTATGTATGTATGTATGTATGTATGTATGTATGTATCTATGTATCTATCTATCTATCTATCTATCTATGTATCTATGTATCTATGTATCGATGTATCGATGTATCTATGTATCTATGTATCTATGTATCTATGTGTACGCACGTACGTACGTATGTACTAGTATGTATGTATGTATGTATGTATGTATGTATGTATGTATGTATGTATGTATGTATGTATGTACGTATGTACTAGTATGTATGTATGTATGTATGTATGTATGTATGTATGTAGGTAGGTAGGTAGGTATGTATGTATGTATGTGAAAACATAGGAATACCATCAAATAACAAGTTTCACTTGTTATACTGAAGGTCTTCGACAGATCCAGTGGACTGGTCGTTCGCAGCTCATGAAAAATGCCGGCCTGTGAGACTGCAAACGACCCATGAAGGCAAAGGCAGCCCAAAAGCATAGGACATCTTCCTAGCCAGGGTTAGCCCGGCCCCAGCTGGTGCTGAATGGGAGGATAGTTGGTCCATGATAAGAATGATAAGATGTGAGACAATATACTACAACCACTTTTCTTGTGCTGAACTTCCAAGGGTCTCTGCAAAATTTGGCAGCAAGGAGGCAAGGAGCAATTTTATGTCAGGTGAATGGAGGTTCACGCCCAAAACCATCTTGCCTGGACAGATTGAAATTGTTCGAACACCTGAAATCATCTAAGATCGTTCCCACTTTGGAAAGATATCCAATGCAGAAAATTCCTTCGGTTGCCTGCGGTGAGGCTGATCGAGGTGGAAAACCCAGCCATGGTTATTATACCCCCCAGAATCGTTGACCTACTTATTGAATGGAACTGCAATCACCAACTCCGGTACCCAGCCGATACCGCCCTGGCAAGCGTCGAACATGTACCAAGTGTAACTTATAGGCTGTTTCGTCTGCCTGGCGAAACTTCCAGCGGCAAACCGAAGAACTTCCAGGTTTGGGAAGAACTTTGATCTCTTTCGCCTCTCGCTGAATTTCATATATATATATATATACATATACATATGGACATGCGTTACATGCGTATATTTTATTGATATAGATATTTCTAGTTATGGTGCATGTGTACTGTATATATATATATATATATTATACGCATAGAGAATCATGTAGAAAGATGACATCGTCAGACGTCGACTCTTCACCTGTTCCAACCAGCCGCGCAAACGCCGCGGCAAGACTACCCTCTGGTAATTTAACATAGCTATTGAAAATGACCATTTATAGTGAGTTGTCCCATTAAAAATGGTGATTTTCCATAGTTCTGTTAGTTTACCAGAGGGTAGTTGATTTTGGGAATCATTGAGAGCAGTCATAGTATCTTCTCTAATTGGTGGTTGACCTACCACCCTGAAAAATATTATATAGTCAGATTGGATCATCATCCCAACTAGGAAGGGGAAAACAAAAAAATGTTCCAAACCACCAACCAGTTCTCCAAAGAAACCCTGTTTGCCTTGTATGTTTGGAATTGGCTGAGTTGCGATGTACTTGCGTCCGTAATTTGACTGCTAGGACTAGGCACTATGCAGCAGTCAGGTTTCAAACAGGCGAAAGCCTCAGGAATTTGGGGAAAACCCATCTAGCCCAAATCCCAAAAGATCAAGGAGCCATGAAGCCATGGTTTCCCAATTTCAAAAATTCACGTGATTTTTTCGGTATTCAGCCATTCTCTTCAGCCATTCTCTTGGGTATTTTCATATGGATTCCCAAATTTGAGCCATGTTCTAAATGTCTTACATCCTGTCTTACATCCTGGCACCAAATAAGGAAATGCTTGCGCCATTGCGCACAGGTTTTGCTTACGCGCGCGCACAGGTTTTGCTGATGCGCATATCTTTTCTTACGCGGAGCTTACGCTGGCTTACACGGACCACAGTTTTGCTTACACCACACCCTTACAAGGGGCCCCTTGCTTAACATGAACACAACCGTTTAGAACGTGGCTCTTAAATATTTCAGCTCTCTTGGGATTCTGCAGGCCCTGAAGTCTCACCCAACTGGGGCCTCCAATTCAAACCTTGCCGTGGCCAGTGGAAAGCAGTCAGGGCCTCTCGATAATACAGTATTGATAATAATGAAATAATACGATCAAATAATGAGAATAACAGTAGTGATAATGGATGATAATCATGGTGATAATAACGATAATGATAATACTAGTTAGAAATAAGAATAGAAGTAATGATAATACTAGATAATAATGATGATAATTATATAATAGTAGTGATGATAGATACTGATAATAATGATAAGAATGATAAGAATGAAAAGAATGGTAATAATGGTAATAATGAAAATGTTTGTGATTATGTTTATGCTTATGATTATAACAAAGAATAACCTCAGTAGTGATAGACATGATAAACAGTAGTAGTGACAAAATTAAACTGAAACTAGAAACAATCATATCAACGGTATTACTTTTTATGATAATTGATAATACACCATCATAGTCACAATGATACCAATAATAACGCTGAATCAATGTCTGAATGTGTAAAAACAAAATATACTGATAGATGTATACTTAGAAAATAGTAATCATGGTATATGGTAATATTGTGGTTATCTTTGCTTCTATTCCAATAGCCTATCTGAGTTTGTCTGAAAATCCGATACCCCAAATCTGATGTTCTTCCCCGTTTTCAGACACCACTGGGTGCTTCAGAAGTAGGTCATATCCCCGGGAGAAGCTTTTCATCCACTTGGGGTTAGAAGCTATCTAGTTGTTACGCGGGAAGATAGATGAACACCAATCTCTCGCACATGGTATCATGACTCTCAGAACGTGGCTGGAAAATCCTGAACTGAATCGAGGTTAGATGGCAAAATCATCTACAACTGCTGGATTTTCCCATTGCCACGATAGGGAGGGTATACTCCCATGAAATATCCCAATGATTATCCAAAATATCTCCCAGTCATATCTCCATCAATCCCTAGAACTCCTTATATTATAAATCCCTAGAACTCCCTAAAGAAATCCCTACAACCTCCCAGTCAAATCCCCAGAAATCCCATCCAACTACTGGATTTCACCCACCGTGCCACGGCACCGCTGATCCAGTATGCGTAGTTGCTCCATCCACGCCATCACCGGCTTCGCCGGTCATGGCGGCCGCGCCGATAAAAAACGCCGCGGTCTGAAGCCACTGCGGCGGTGTCGTCTCGTGGCGGGGAGCGTCCGTTTTGTGGCAAATCTTAGGTTTTTGGCCAAGATAGATTATATAGATATAGATGTAGATGTAGATATAGATATTAGATATAGACATTCTACTTTGAGGATTGAAAAAAATCTGCCCGCACCCCTTCGGTGCCGGAGCATGGTAGTTTAGTGTCGAGCACACTCTTGTCAATGCAATCAGCATGCAGTTCAACAATGAAAACGGGATCAAACTTCACAATCCAGGACTCTGTTGGTGCTGAAGAATCAGTGTTGCAGTCAATGAGGTTTGAAATTTGAAACGTCAACCATTGGCTGGATCCAAATACTGGTTAACGGCTTAGTAAACGTAGCCCCAAATCTACTGGATTATCATCAGCTTCCTTGCGATGCTAAGTGTCCTTGCTTAGGGATATCTCTCATTTTCAGACACACCCATAGACACGCAATCAAGCAATGCGTGATGCCCCAACTCCCCAAGTTTGGGGATATGTCTTGACATGTCCCCCTTAGTCTTTTTGGCTGCCCCAAGATGACTACCAGATGTGCATCCCAGTTAGGATGCGGTTTTAAAAAATATCCTGGATACAACCCAGCTACACATACCCATTTCCATATACATTTCCATATACATAGATACATATATACGTATATACGTATTTACGTATATACATGTATACATATATATATATATACACATACATACACACATACATATATATATATGTATATATATATATGTATATTCTGTATATTGATATTGCATATGAGTAAATCATATATGTGTGTGTATGTATCGGATCCCACCTCAAGGCCTCTAAGGCGATGGAGGCACTCAGAGGCTCGAGGGCCAAAGCCTGCAGCGTTGAAAAAATTGAACGATTAAACAGTGATTGAATGGTTAACTAACAAAAAATTGTGATTTAATTGGATATGAATGGGATAATATGAATGGTTAACTAACAAAAAATGGTGATTTCCCACCAGCCATGGCTTTTCATGGGTTTTCCCAAGGGTTTTCCCATGGGTTTTCCCACATGTCCATCTATATTTCATGGGGAAGGGCCTATGGAGGTATAACCAAGAATATGATATGTGGGCCGAGAATCATCCAGTAAATTGGGAAACGGCACAAAAAAAAAACTGGGTTTTGTACACCAACTTCAGATAGACAGTCTATGTATCTTTCATGTATCGTTCCGCGATTTCAATGATGTACAATAAAAAGTGTTGTGAGAAAGGCAGGCAGAACGATCCCAATGTGTTGTAGATTCATGTCATCTCATGTCATGTCCCAAAATCGGGAAGCAAATTCTTGGCCAATATCATCATGCCACATCAGTGGTTACTGAGTGATAAGCGCTTACAACTCGTTTATCTCGTGGGACATTTTACCCAACTACTGACCACCCAGATATGAAACAGTAGGAAATCCTCAGTATGGTTCGTTTATAACTCTGTTTTGGATGGTTGAACCCCAACTGGGAAATATCACCCAACTCCTAATCATCAATCCTAATGTCTAGCATCATCCCATTAAAGTTATTGTAGTCCTAATCATTCAAATATGGAGTGGCAGGCAGTTTTGATGGCTAAAGATTAAGTCCCCAATTTGTTCGCAAGTTCAGAAAATGCGTTGCTATCAAACCTTGACATTTTAGTTCACACCAAAATTAACAATACCACTAATTTGCAAACTAATAGGTCAACCTAGGTCAACCTAGGTCAACCCAGATTACACGTTCTACAACCCAGCACCGGTAGGGGGTCCCCAGGATGCTTCGCCGTCGTTGCACCTCCTTGAGCATGTCCACTTTGGGGTACACCAACCTGGCCTTCGTGGGCACAAAGACGGCCTCAGCGGAGGAGCGGGGGATCTTACAGGGGATTTCATGGAATATCACGGATATATATATATATATATATGTCTATGTATATATACCTATATACATATATTATATATAGATATACACATATACATCGATATATATGTGTATATATATATACGTATATATTATATACAGTATATATAATTGCATATGTATATAAATGATG
>Ga0126342_10007931_pt1 | contig 18979 bp, 17 predicted proteins | sample Cyp1metagenome_FD_92528 | JGI IMG/M metagenome (GOLD analysis project Ga0126342, IMG submission 92528) | Coral microbial communities from Lord Howe Island, Old Settlement Bay, Australia - Cyphastrea 1 metagenome | ecosystem: Host-associated > Invertebrates > Cnidaria > Coral ... | reverse complement strand
CTATGAATTTATAGCGAAAGTCTCATTGATACTGTGGATGGTTGCGAAATCCTGCATCACCAAAAGGATGGGAGCAAAACCCTATAAATAATGGGATGTTTACCACCGTTTTCAACTGGTGCAGGATTTCTTCCATCCACCGTATCCCATTAACATCCCATTGTCATCCTTATGAAACCATATAAATCATCGCTATTTCACCATTGTATGCACCAGATGCACCAGATAAATACTTGGTGGTTCATCCCACTTAGTAAGCGGCTTATAACCCTAGTCAGTAAGTGGGTAAACAAACGTAAAAACAATTGTCACTTGAATTCCCTATGTTTTATTCTGAAATCACCTTTTTTGGTGATTACCCTCTGGTAATTTAACATAGCTATGGACATAGCTATGGAAAATCACTATTCTTTAATAGATAATTCAACGAACTAAATGGCCATGTTCCATGGCTATGTTAGTTTGCCAGGGGGTATATGACTGAACCATCATAATCACCACTATATCCTCATTACATCTTATTACCCTCTGCTAGTCAAACATGGCAATTTTTCCAATGCGCCATGTTCGGGGCCGCCTTTGGCCATGGATCTGACGGGCTGCAGTCCTTCAAGTTGCTACAACCTGGCGTGATCAAAGCGATCAAAGCTTTACCACATTAAATGGGTTTTGAGGAAATAACAATAGTGATTTAATGGTGGTTTGTAGTGATTGATGATCGTGTTTTTATAGTGATTGATAAAACCACTATAGTGATTTAGCAGTATGATTTATAGTGATCTATGAAATGTGCTTCGTAGTTCAATTAGTTCAATGGGAATGTTACGTGGTCGTCTGTGTTCCTATCATTCCTATCCCCTACATCCACCATGGTTTCTATGGTTTCTGGGTTGATCTAAATATGAGGGGAAGGGATTTTGCTGGGTTTTAAACAACCAATGTTACTGAGATCATTGGAAAACCTGGTAGATGAACGCCTGGAATTACAAATTGGAATCAGTGGGCAATGGTGAGCTAGATTCTTGGCTAAAGGCACATATTAATAGATATTCTTTCTGTTTTGTTTTTCGAATAATGTAAAACAAACGATAGTAGAGGATCACCTAGATGGATTGTACTTCATAGTTAGATTATCCATTTAAAACATATTTATTCTACAGAATAATTTTCTGACAAACAAACTTACCATGAAAATATACAGAAGAATGGGCATATGTTTCTCGGATACACCGAGAAAAATGGATTGGGTGTTGTACTAACCATCACGGCAGGTTGGGTGCTAACCTCCTTCTGGAGATTTTTTCATCTGATGGCTGATACGTAACTGGTTTACGGCTTGGAAGTTTTTCATGGCTAAAAAGCTATGGCGAAATGCAGTCACAACATACTTGGTGGTTCATCCTGGTTAGTAAGTAGGTTATAATCCTGGTTATAAATGGGCGTTTTGTAGGGTTAATCCAATTATGACTGGGGTTATAACCCACTTACTAACTGGGATGGACCACCAAGTAAGTGTATCTGTATACATATGGAGGTTTCCATAAAATGACAGTTCCCTAAAATTGATGGTTGAAAAAATGGAAAATCCCAAACCAAAATGGATGATTTGGGGGTCCCCCTATTTTAGGAAACCTCCATATATATATATATACACATATATATATATATACAGTGTATGTCTGTCTGGCTGTCTGTCTGGCTGTCTGTCTGGCTGTCTGTCTAGCTGTCTGGCTGTCTCTATGCATGTGTGTTTGTATGAAAATATGAGTGTGTGTGTGTGTAGATGTACATTTACGTGTACATGTATATGTCGGGTTAATCATAATATTTCACTAACTTGAATTGTTCGGCCATTTGGGAATGATTTCCCTTTACCATAAACCATGATTTTTTCGGCTTCGAACAGTGAGATCGTTATCATTTACCCAGATATATATATATATACATATATATATATACTGTATATATATGGTTATTACCATTTTTAATAGATAAATCAACATGTTTATGATCTATAAATGGGCCATCTATATCATAGCTATGTCCGGGCAAACTACCATATTTCACCACGAAGATTTCGGCGATACAATTGGGATCATCCCAGTGAGATCATTTGGATAAAAAAAAAAATGATGGTATAAATTATGGTGAAAAAAATGAGAAACTCCTAAAATCAATCAAATTATGGTAAAAATTGAGAAAAGAATGTTGATAAATTCTGATAAACCCCAAATCGACCAGAGGTGTTCATGGTTTCATGGCCAATCTCAGATACGCTTCAAAACATCTTCTTGGCTGGTGAACCGACCAGAATAGAAAAGATGCAATAATCGAAAAGTTCGACATATTTACACCATCATTCATATCTGCCTCTAATCTCTCTAGACACGTAGAAATATATCATATTCTAATTGTGTGTTTGATATGCCATACTGGTTCACAACTTTCTTCGGAGAACACCAAGACAATCCAAGACACACTTCTTCGGCTTTTTGCAGAAGACCGTCTTTTCCTCGCGAAAAGTCACCAGAATCATTGAAAAAAACTGAAGGCATGAAGGTATTACATGGCGCAGGCCACATAGATGGCTAAGTTGGGGCTTAGTTGCCTCCGTAAAGTAGGGTTTATGGTGTTAATATGGTGATATAATGACATGTAGTTCTTGATTCATCAATAAATCGATAAAGATAAACCGGAGGTTGAAAAACCCCTTGTAACCATGTGTGGATGTCCGATACCTTCAAAAAGGGCTACGGACCGCGGCTCCCTTTAGGCGCGACGTAGCTTAGCTTTGAGGTCCATGGCTGGTTGGTCGGTCCACCATCCAGAGATCCCCAAGTTAGTCAGTTGGTCGGATCGCAGAAACCATCCCATTTTTGAGGATCATGGATACAATGTGAGGCCCCCAAGATACCTAAGTTGGTGAACATCACTCCAATTTCACTATGGTTTATGGTACTTATAACTATAGTTACTGGGGCGAATCTAAACCAACTTCTAACTGGGGGGGTCACATTGTAGAATCTACATGAACCGGTCCTAATCCAGCTATCTAATCCATAGTATCCATAGTTCTGGCAGATCTGAGACCAATTTGCTCCATAGAAATGACCAACCTATATAACTGTGATGTTCTCCATAGAAATCCATAGTTCTACTACAGGATGGGGCCCCCAGTCGAGCTCGCGTTCAGTTGCCCTGTAAGTGGTTTTTTTGAACTATGGTTTATGGTAGATATAACGAACTAGTCTTCATGGGGGGTTATTTCTTATGGTTTATAAACCATTTTCCCATATTTCCCATAAATGTTCCATAGATTTTCCATAGATTTCCCTGGCTAATGGGGGTTATTTCAACCAACGTTCACATCACGTTTGGGTGCACCATCCTGTAGTTCTTAGCGTTGATTTTCTCCATAGAAATTACCAAAAAAACCCATGGGATTCACCGATTGTCTCGCGAGCGCTCATACCCCCGAGCCAAAGCCCAGCTGGCCCGTTCCGAACGGATGGAGAATTCAGAGAATTCTGTTCTTCTATGGATACAAGGTGGTGCCCCCCAGTTATGTTTGTTGGTTTATAATCCCATTAACTATAGATATATCACCTATAAACCATAGTTATTGGAGTGTTAAACCAACTTAGCTATCGAACGGGGGCACCACCTTGTAACATGGAATAACCAAAGACTTATAAAAACGGGGATACTATGGATTCATGATTCTCCATTCAAATATCATCTGGTTGGTGGTTTTCAACCAACCCCTCTGAAAAATATGAAAGTCAAATGGGGTTATTGTTTCCAATACATGGAAAAATAAAAAATGTTCCAAACCACCAACCAGATTATATAACTGGTTTGTGAAAAAAAAAACTTCAATCATCCATGAAAGTTGCTCGTTTTTTCCAGGTATCTTACATGATAACTTCTGTTTGAGACCTGCTTTTGGCAGTTTTCGGAAGCGTCTGTTGTTGGTGATGTCTCCATTCTGACCCCATTAGCATGTTGAAACTCCTGTGAAATCCTGGGTTGTAGCACTCAACGAGTTGTACTGTATCTACCAAACCCAATTCCCGTAGCATACTTGTTGAACGACCGAACGACCCACGATTCAGGTAGCTTAGTTCACTGGTGATTTCAATCGGCGTGCGTTTTGTGGGGGCTTAATTAGTGTCCACTACAGAACCGAGGTGAACTAACTCGCCCTTTTACGATTCCTGCGTGACCAGCACCAAGTAGTGACGGGCCGCGAGTGACGTGCCGCCCCTTCCCTACAATTCCTGGTGAACTTAAGTTGATTCGAAATCAAATGACCATCCCCAATATACAAAGGGTAGGTTGATCCCATATCCCCATCGAAAAAACATCAACCAGTTAACCAGTTTTTGATGACATTTTTCGAAAAATGATATGTCAAAAAATGATCCTGATCCAATTTATGCAATGTTTTTCGATTGCTTTGTTCAACCAGATGCTGGAAATTCCCCATGTTCGATGTCGACGGGGTGCCTACTGGGATGAGCTGCGAAATTGTCAGAAACCAGCCGTGGGCCTGCCTTCGAAGACAGAGTTTGGCTACCCTAAATGGTAAACTAATGGTTTAATAATACTATGGTTATTATATGGTTCATATTAATGGTTATTATATGGTTAATAATGGTTGATATTAATGGTTATTATATGGTTAATGATGGTTAATAATAATCTGGGTTGGTGGTTTTCAACCAACCCCTCTGAAAAATGATGGAGTTCGTCAGTTGGGGTTGTGACATTCCCAACTGAATGGAAAAATAAAAATGTTCCAAACCACCAACCAGTAATTATAGAAAATCACCATTTTTAATAGGTAAATCATCTACTTCTATGGTCAACTTTCCATTGCTATTTTAGTTCACTGGAGGGTTAATGTCTGCAAGAATGAACGAATGAGTCAATGAAGGAATGAACGAATGAGGGAATGAACAAATGATTGAATTCTGAATAGGTTAATGATGTGAACGAAGGGAAGAAGGAATGAATCAAGGAAAGAAATATTTTTTGATGTATAAATCCTGACCATTCCATTCCATGGTTACCCTCTGGTTATGTCAAAATAGCTATTGAAAATGGCCCAGTCGAAATAGTGAATTTCCCCATTAAAAATGGTGATTTTCCATAGTTATGTAAACGTTTACCAGAGGGTAATGCTTGGACGATTCCCCACATTGGGGATCCCAAGGGATCCCAAGCGATGACCCCATCGACTCCAAGGCGCCAGGATTTCGCAGGTCATTTTCTTTGGGTCCGCGATGTCGCCACAGCCGCAGGAGCAACCGACCCCACTGGAGCTCTTCCCGGTGACATGGCCCTGGCAGCCGAAAGACCCACTTGGTGGCTCATCCCACTTAGTAAGTGGGTTATAACCCCAGTTACAAGTGGATTAACCCTACTTATCCCATTTATAACTGGGGTTATAACCCACTTACTCAGTGGGATGAGCCACCAAGCAGTGGCCCAGTGAGTGAAATTTGAGCGCGAATCTACAGGTGCTTCAAATAAGTGGTTCAAATCAAATGAGTGTTTTCCTTGTGCTTTTTTGTGCTTTGATGAAGTCGATTAACAGGTTTCATTGATGATCACTCTGTGTTTGTTGATTGCCCCCAATGTTTACCAGTGAAATATACCATTTCTTGGTTGGTATCACCAACTTTGGTGGTTCAACCCCCAAGGCTTACAAATTGTGTTGGCTAACGTAGCTAAATTTTATTGAGGACAACCAGTTTTTGACGTCGAATCTCCTGCTGTGGTATGATCCTCCAAACAGTTACCCTCCAGGAACCTAAATTAACTATGGAAAATCACGATTTTAAATTGGTAAATCAACGAACTAAATGGCAATTCTCAAAAAAGCTATGTTGATTTGCTAGGGGGTATATGACATTGAACCATCATAATCACCCCTATATATATCCTGATTTCCGCTAGTCAAACATGGCAATGGAAAATGCACCATTTTTTTCGATGCACCGTTCCCTTGAAATCTCCAACTTTATGGGGTATTTCCAGCCGGCCATGCTTTAGATGAGTGGAGGGTTTTCATATTGAACACCCCGGTCCCGTTGTCCCAAATATGTGTTGTTCCCAAGAAGTGCCCTTACGAAATCCATGCTTTCGGCGGTTTGTTCGAAGGGATGGGATGATAGTGATGGATATTATACCCTTATCACTATTTGGAGCATAATATCATATATGATAATATATATATATATATAATTGAATAATAATATATTGATCAATTTATAATCATCTATAATAATATATTGATAAATGTGTAATAATATATACTAATATAATGATAAATAAGATGAATGGCGAACATCTGTGAACACAATCTACATACATGAATCATGAAGGGATGATTTCACAACATTTAACAACTCAACAAGATCACCTCCGGAAAAAAACGAAGCGGATAATCTCACGGCTGGTGCCTCCTCTTGGTAGGTCTTCCCCTTGGGTTTCTCCCGCTTCAGAATCTCCAATGCACGGAGCGTCGAGTCCTAAAGCCGTGGAGAAAGTGGCCCAAGTCCTATAGGATGGTGCACCCAAACGTGATGTAAACGTTGGTTGAAATAACCCCCATTAGCCAGGGAAATCTATGGAAAATCTATGGGAAATCTATGGGAAGTCTATGGAAAATCTATGAAAAATCTATGGGAAATATGGGAAAGTGGTTTATAAACCATAAGAAATAACCCCCCATGAATACTAGTTCGTTATATCTACCATAAACCATAGTTCAAAAAAAACACTTATAATATAGGCAACTGAACGCGAGCTCGCTCGACTGGGGGCCCCATCCTGTAGGGATTTCCATCATGATGTTAAATACCCAACAGAAGTAGCTATTTCACCAAAAATCATGGTGATTTGGACCACCAGAAATGGCGCTTCAACGCTTCAACGCTTCAACATGATTCAACCAGAAAAAATGTTGATTTATCCATCCAAAAATTGGATGTATTCGATTTGTCCGAGAAAAAAACGTGGTTTCTGCGGAGAAAAAAAATCGAGGATTGGGGCAACACCAAGTTCCACGATTCATGGGGCCCCTGATCATCCCTCAATGTGTTATCCCTATCTCTGGATTGCTCTATGTTCATCTCATCCGATTGCTGATTGTTGCTTGTTTTTGAAAAATCCCATGACATATGCCTATTAATATCCCTATTAGATCCCCATTTGAAAAACTTGTCGTATGGTTAAATCCAAGGAACGAGATGGCGGCACAACGGCCAAGTTAACCAGTCGTGTTTGGCCAAGAGTCCAGGGTTTCTTTGGCGTCATGACACTGTGCCTGCCAGGCCCAGGTTGTTAGCCATCTCTGGGTGATCTAAGATGAAGCTGGAAAAATCGTTGATAAAAAACGAGCACTCGCATCACTTCGGGGACCAGGATGCAGTGGGGCTATATGTTGTTGGCTACAACACCTTTAGGGTTTATATGTTGTTACACTTGATGCAAGAAGAGCCACGACACCTTTTGGATTTTTATGTTGTTACACTTACGTGATGTAAGAAGGGCTGCGATACCTGAAGCGGACTATTTCAATACAATAAGTACCCATCTTAAAACAACCCTGGAAAATCACCTTGAAAATCTTGGACAATTTAGGACAACCCTCCGGGCCACCATCAATTTCTAGTCTTAACAGTAGTTGCAAGGTGGACCCCGGCACAAGTTGGTTTATAAACCCTCTTGAGTATCTTACACTTGTTGGAGTTCTAAACCAACTGAACGCTATCTGCTTTGGCGGCCACTCCTTGTAGTTCATCGCATTTAGATCCACTTAGTCAATAGCTTCCGACCTCTCATTTTTTTGGGGGGGACAAACACCCAGCAATCAAAGGCCCGTATACAATCCACTCACAAGATGTAGGATTAGCTACAAAGTAATCCCAATGTTCATTCGTTAAATCCATATGTTTTTAGCTCAATCATGCTAAATCCATATATGATATATGTTTGCTGCTTAGAATCACCTGAAATCATGATGCTTTAATCCCCATTGTCGCCGGTGACCACCGATTTCAGTGTCTGAAAATGCGGGAATTGGCTCCAATTATGGCCATAGAAAACTGGAGGAAACGAGTTATCAACATGGCGGCCAAATTTCTAATATGTTAATCATCAGTGCACGGATTAATCATTATTTTCCGCTATTGAAATGAACAATTCTGGGGTTACCCTAGTGTTAGACAAACCCACATCTTTGTTCACCCAAAAATCCAGTTTTGCCGGTGCCTCATAACAATCTGCCTGCCGTTGGCGGACGATTCCCAGATGTTTTGCCGCCAATATGTCGGGCAATTCATCTACAAAAACGGTGATCAATGATATACCGATATACTGTGTAGTATATGATAAGTAACATGACATATATATATATACATACTTAGTATTATACGATGATATCATGAACTTTTTCAGAGCGCTACAATGGGTGCTGCACAACGGGAAGATTTGGATGCAACAAAAAGTGTGGATTTTTCACCAATTTTCGTGGATTCAACCAACGAATTGACACTTTTTTTTACCAACAAAACAAGGTGAAAATGCCTAAGAAAAATGTGTTTTTTTACCCATGATCGAATGAGGACTTAAGGCCTTGATATATTTGACGGACATCATGGGAATAACACTGAGTTCATATTGATTGACTACCAATATTTGAAGGTATTTGATGGATCGGATTCTGACTTATTACCGAATTTACACAGCCAACCTGAGATGTTTACCACTTGAAAATAGGTTCTACATCTGTGTAGATTCTTAGTTTTATCATGTTCCAAAATGCCAAACAATCAAAGCACTACACATCCATGTGACTTCAATTGGACAAATGATTGAACAAACGTCGAGTTCATGGAGTTCATGTTCAATCATTTTTCCATTTCAAGTTACATTATTGTTAATCACTTTTCCAATTCAAGTTACATTATTGTTAATCATTTTTCCAATTCAAGTTACATTAATGACTAAAGATTCAATCATTCATGTTCATGTTCAATCATTCATTCTGGGTAAATTATAATATTTCACTAACCTGAATTGTTCGGCCATTTGGGGATGGTTTCCCTTACTAACCATGATTTCCAGTGAGGTCGTAGTGAGGTCGTTATAATTTACCCAGATTTAATGACTAAATGATTCAAAAATGATTAAAACCGAAAATAGTTTCGCGCAGACCTTGGTGAAATCATTGAGATCCCGGATGGATGAGTCGCCCGATGATTGTTGGTGAAGTTATGTGAAATCCCATGAAAAATGTCATTCAAAAACGAACAGGCTATATAATATATACATATACATACATGTATATAATATATACATGTATGTGTATGTATGTATATAATATATATATATATATACATATATATATATATATGTATATGTATGTATATTATATATTATGTATGTATGTGTGAATTGTTGCCATCGATTTTCCTGGAAACTCACCCACGGTGACACGGTCCGTTTTTTCAAAACGGGTCCTTGGTCACCACACAGTCGCGCTTCAGCCCAAGCTTAAACTCAGGTTCGTCTTCCTGACGATCAATGGTGATTTCTAGGTGATTTACTGGTTGGTGGTTTTCAACCAACCCCTCTGAAAAATGATGGAGTTAAAGTCAGTTGGGATGATGAAATTCCCAGCTGAATGGAAAAATTAAAGCCATGTTCCAAACCACCAACCAGATCAGTTGTGGGCCGGAAAACCGAGAAGTTCTTGTGGGTTTCGTATGGAAATTTCATGTGGCTTCATAAAATGCAACAAGTAATCAATGGATTATAGGAAACCCCTATATTATCAACATTGATAATAGGGAATTTTTGATAATAGGGGTTTTAATTCCCTTTCATCAATGTTTCAAGGGATTTTGTTTATAGGAAACCTCTATATTATCTATATTTGATGGGGAAAACTGGGAAAACTGGGAAAACAATGGTTTCCTCTAGATTTCCTCTCCAACCAATCCAGTGAAGTAGGTAAATAACTTAATGTAATGAGTTTAATGTAATGAGTTTGTTATAGTAAAAAGATGCAACAAGTAACATTTCAAAAATAGATGGGTTTATAGTCCGTAAGTAGTATCAGTAAGTAGTAGTATGATACCTTATCGGGTTAAAAAAGAGTGGTTTCTGGTAATCCAAAAAAATAGAAAAGAGAAATTCCACCAAAACATGATGAATTGAAGCGCTTCTATCTTTGGGGGGGTTACTGCACATGTTTTTATGTGTATTTGGGTTTGTCTGAAAATAGTGTACCCCTTCACCCAATGGTTAATGATCATTATCCCTACTAAATGGCTATAATTGGGGGTATACCCCATTTTTAGACATACCCATTTAAAAAAAAGAGAGATTGGATGAACATCCTCAGGAACTTTGGGGAAAAATACACCAGTCACCAGTCACGTAAAACATCATAAACCATCATTCCAGTGGCGGAAAACAACGTTTTAGGTCGCTCGGCTTTCTCATCCCGACCTGTCCCTCTCAGTCCTGATTTCATTAACCCAACAGGTTGACGAAAACTTCTGTGACAGTTTCGCATATTTCAGGGTTTCCTAAAGTCATGAAAATATCCCCAAATCATCCAAGTCATGAGACCATTATATATGGCCTAACTTCTTATATATATATACTTATTCCAAGACATGATATATCATTTTATGGCCTAACCCATGGGATCCCACATGGAAAACTCCAAACTTCGGCGCAAATTTCGGGGCCTTGCAATCCGTGGCCCAAACGGGACAACAAGGTGCACCTTCCACCACGCCCTTCTTCTCCTCGAACTAAATGGGGGGATGATCTAGCCAACATCAGCCAACCATAATTGGAAATATCCCCGAACTACCCTCTGGTTATGTCAAAATAGCTATTGAAAATGGCCCATAGAAATAGTGAGTCTTTCCATTTACAGTAAAATGGGTGGATCTTTCCATAGTTGTGTACAGTAAACGTTTACCAGAGGTAAATGATCTAAATGGAGGTTTTTCCATGAGAAAATCATCTATCAATGGGAGATTATCCATTGAATCCATTGTCATGTTTGACTTACCGGAAGGTACAGTAAAATGCCTTCCGATGGAGTAATTTATCAGCTGATCAATCAGAGGGAAACCCTCCAAATAGTGATATGTTTGGATATATTTGGCTGTACTCAAATGGTAACCCCAAATTAAACAACTAAAGGGGTTATTAATCCGGGCTTGACACTATGGCTTTGTTTGAAAATTCTGTACCCCTAAATCTGGTTCATAATTCCCCTCCTAAAGTTCTTATTTTGGGTGGAAACCCCATTGCCATGTTTCATTGCCAGAGGCAACCCCAAACGAAGGACCCTCGACTGTGCAGGACATCAACTGTTCCTCCGTGCTACCATCGCTGGATTTCCCACTTGTCCGAGGCTTTGTAGGTTGAATCACCCCAGTTTTGCTGCAAGATCAAGGTTTGTTGGTGAAACCACCATTTTCTCAAGTTGATGTCTCAGTCTTCGCTATATTCGCGTGAGTTTGTTGTGAAAACTCATTCTTGGTGGCAGAAAGAGTTTCCATTTTGGAGGTGTTTTTCTGTTTTCTTAGGGTATTTAATCATATTCTGCAGCTCCAACACCAATTTTGGCACCAGGTGATTCCCAAGCCCAAGCAATCATGGTTTATGTTGCGGGTTTTTTCCCGGCTATCAACAACTAATCCCTTCCCCCGTTCATATTAAACACCCCCTAAACGAAACCATGGGTTTAGTAGGGAATTTCCACATTCCATTGGGACCATTTATGGGGTGTTTAATATTAAAGTGATGGGATTAGTATACGAGCTTACTAAAACATACTAAAACCATCTATTATTGCGGGGATCGCCGTATACCTCGGGGGTTCAATCCCCCATTCAGCGGATGGTTGCGAAATTCTGCACGAGTTGGTAGATGCCTACAACAACACCCCATGGAAAAAAACATGTTTAACCATGAAATCATGTCCAAGGGTGTTTGATAGTTACCTTTCAAACACTAACTGATGCTTTTGATGATTTTACCCAGCTATAAAATGGTGATGTTCCATCGTTTTTTGTAGGTTTACCAGAGGGTAACTGATGATTTCGCAACCATCCAACCCATGGTATTCCATGCTCCACCATTCCACCATGGCGCCACTTCGCAAGTGTCGATCACCGCTTCCTGCGGTGTTGGATTTCCCAGTCCATGGTGAAGATCAGCCCCAACATTTGCAGAATAAAAATTAGCCAGCTTTGTAGGTAAAATATACCAGCACCATGGGTTGTGGGATTTTTCATGGATCTAACTAACCCTACTTCTGAAAAAATCCGCTTCAAAATGGCCCATTTTTTTGTGCGATTCTCCGGTTTCGTTGATTTATCAATCACCAGGGCCAAAAACCTATCCCTTCACCAAGTGGATCATCCTGTATCATCCCACGTGGATAACCCTCTGGTAAACATATCCCATAGAAATCGTTGATCTACCGAACTTAAAAATGGTGGATCTTTCCATAGCTATGATTCTATGATGTTAGTTTACCAGAGGGTAAATGGAAAAAACATCGCCCAGAGGTAGGGAACATGAAAAGCCTTGGTGTCTTGGTGACGAAAAAAGCTCTCTAAGGATTCTTGACCCTCCAGTAATCAAACGTGGCAATGGAAACCCCCCCATTATAACCGGTTGGTGGTATACCTACCCCTCTGAAAAATATGAGTTCGTCAGTTGGGATGATGAAATTCCCAATATATGGGAAAATAAAAGTCATGTTCCAAACCACCAACCAGATAAATATTCTAAATGGTTTACCCAGTTAGAAACCTCGAAAAAAGATGTTCGATTGCCACGTTTGATTATGAAGGAACTCATTATTATTCAAGATTACAAGGTGGTGCCCCCCCCGTTATAAATGGGTTATTAAGCCCCAGTAACTAGTTCGTTATATCATAAACCATAGTGAAATTGGACTTCTGTTCACCAACTCATAGCATCGTATAGCTAACTATGGGGCACCACCCTGTAGGTGTTTCATGTTTTCCTGGTTCCAAAATGACAAAAAAACCGGCAGCCCCCACCTTTTTGTGCTGCCAAAAAAGGCCAAAATCTCAGGTTGATGATCCCCAACGTAGCTAGTGGATTGATTGAAAAGCCCTATCCAAAATGGATGAGAACTAGGGGTACCCATATTTGGGATTTTTCCATTATTTATGGAAATATAATAGTTTATGGAATATAATATTTAGAAAGCCTCCTTAGAAGTATACTTCTAAGTATACTTCGATGGATTAATAAACCAACTTAAACGTAAATTCATAACGATAGGGCGATAGGGGGCACCACCTTGTGGTTGCCAACCAATTAACATTCCCAGGACGCAACATCACCCTGTCCAGCTCTTGGTCTACTCGTTGACCATTTCGAGGACCGCAGGAACAGCATTTGGAGGACTCGATGCGCAGCAAAAAAGGCGAAAAAAATCCCATCGGAGTTAAAACTTGACTTTTGAGATTCCATTAGTATATATTAGTATCCCCTAAAAATTTCCCCACAAGATTTAGGATGTGTCCAAACATGGATGAAAATGTATGTTTAGAAACTGCGTGGTGCTTCATACTACGAGTCGCAAGTGGGTTAGAAAAAATTGTTCTTTCAATGACCAGATTCATCTATCATTTCACCCCATCAACTAGTTCGTTATATCATGTTATATCCACCATTAAACACTAGAATTCACCAGAAAATTGACACCAACTAAGCAATCGAGTTTGTTCATTGGGGGGCCCATCTCGTATCAACATGACAAGTTCATGACAAGAACAACTGCTTTTCCCTCCGGTAATTAAGCACGGCAATGGAAATTCCCAAAACTGTAGAGTATGATCAGAACTCGTCAAATTCCTATTATCTATAATATGGGATTGTATGGGATTACTATACCCTCAATGATAACTAATTGTCCCATTCCATGTGGTTCGGTTTTTTTCCAGCCAGCCACGTTTGCCATGCATCAAAGTTGGCCAAGAAAACTGCACTGGAAGACTGGATGGTGGGGCATGAAATTCTCACGTTTGACGCTAGGCAATGGTAGGCATAATTTGGGAAAACTGTTTTTGGGGATATAATAGTGAGATATGCATGGCTGGTTGGTGGTTTCAACCCCTCTGAAAAATATTTGTCAGATTGGATCATCATCCCAACTGTTGGGGAAAATAACAAATGTTGCAAATCACCAACCAGATGAGGTGTATAATAACCAACAATCTGATTTTGGGCGTGTCCAAGAATGGCGTACCACATGGCTAGTTTCCAGGTGAAGACTACGACAATGCTTCACCAGCCAAGTAAAGTATCACATCTGGGGCTTTCCTAATTAAGTGATGGGGGTAGCCCCATTCAACTCTGGATGGTGTTTATTTCCTGGAAAATCCTAGTCCTAGTCCTTCTAGTCCTATTCATTCATGGATGAGAACAATGGTGGTACCCCCATGACTCAACGGAAACCTCCATGCATCCCCAAGAAGATGCAAAAACCATAGAAGGTCATCATCTTCAGCGAATCCAGCGACTGTTCTCTTTGGGTCCACTGGAAAGCCAAACGCATTGTGACAGAAGTTACGAAAAATTAGGTGTATCTAAATGGAAGTCCACAAGACAGCAAACTGTGGCTTTACTTTGAGCTGGACATATGCGAAAATCAAACTAATGATGTAGAAAAGTAAAGCAACAAACTATCCCAGGAAAACTCGAATCTATTCATGCTATTCAATGACAGGCTGCAAACAAAAAATGGCAAAAATGGGGACACCGGATACCTGCGATGTGTTGATTTTGAGAGTTGAATAACACTAAGCTAACAGTGAATGAATGGACACAACCCATAAAAACACCCTGCATTTTCGTGTTTTCTTGAGAAATCAGTGCCTTTCAATTTTGATGAAAACCATATAAACCCATATAAACCCATATATGGCCATATATGACCATAAATAACCATATATGACCATAAGTCATCAGTGACTTTCAACTGAGGTTAATATTGGTGTTTGTTTACCCCATGTTTCGTAAACACACCCAGTCCTGTTGGTTAAAAAATGATTCCCCAAGTCCCCCGGTTTACCAACGGGTAGCCCGTTTTTTAATGGATGATTTTTAGTGTGGTTTACATCTTATGAAAAAATGGATGGTTTATTTCATGCTCTCCATACCAAAAAAAACATCTTATTTTTTGTTATCATCTAACTTAACATCTATTTCGGAAAATCAATGTTTAAAATGAATCTGGGCAAATTATAATAATTCACTAATCTGAATTGTTCGGCCATTTGGGGATGATTCCCCTAAAATAAACCATGATTTCCAGTGAGGTCGAACAGTGAGGTCGTGATGAAATTTACCCAGATGAATGATCAATTTGGTTCCCCCCATGACTTCGGAAAATTTGGGCGTCAGAGTCACGTCAAACTTCCACCCGTCGCACTTCCGTGGCCTCAACGGAAGCCACGTCGTCATCCCACGGTATCGCAGGCGACTTCACCGTTCCAAACAAACCAACCATGGGGGGCATCATTGACATCATGAAAAACCATCGCAACTGTGGTTAAAACCATGACTAATGTGCTTAAAACATCTTAAAACCATGTCATAAAATGTCATGTTTACCATTTCCCAGTCATCACCATTTTTATGGCTGCTGTAAACCATTTAAACCATCAAAAATGGGATGGTTTAGCAACCAGATCCTGCTCCGCAGATTATAGGCCACGGTTAAAAAAACGTATTGAAAAAGGTGGTTTTCTCCTTCAAAGATGTATCTCTTCATTTACATGGTGCTTTTTCATATCGAAAATATACAAATACGGCTTTGGTAAATGTGGTATGGTCCAAAAATAACATGATAACTATGATTACCAGTAAGATTCTTGGGCGGCCTATGGATCCTATGGCCTATTTTCAATCCCATATGACGATGATTTTTCTACATCACCCTTTGCAACAAGGTGCTAACCCCCAGTTATAACCAATTGAGCTAGCTAAGAAGGGATGCACCACCTTATACCTCCGGTGCTCCCGGTGCTCCCGACATGATTCTTCGAGCGACAAAGATGTTTTTGTTTAGCGACAAAGATTGCGATTTCAATAGGAAAATGGGTGATTTTACCAACAGTGTGGATCCATAATTAATAAATTGATTTACAGGGATTTCACCAGCAAACAATTGTTACACTTTGGCTAAGCAGGGTTGCAAGAATGGGCAATAGACTTAATTACCTAGGCCCTCTTTGAAAAACATGGGGAATTAATTTAGGGGCTGCGGATGGTGCGAATGGTGCGGATGGTGCGAGTAGCGAAACAGCCGCGCTATGCGCAATATGATTTTCCAAAAAAATAAACTCCATTTATAGGTGATTTTCTGTTGCCATGTTTGATTACCGGAGAGTGTATGTGTATATATACACAGTATTTATAGCAGAACTGTTTTTCCTGCCAGAATTGCTTTTCTGTCCACTTAGACTCAATTCTGCTCTCAGACTTTTTTGGCATTATATATATAGCTATATAATATCCATATACAGTGTATGTATATATATAACATAAATATATATATATATATATCCCATTGACTCCCTTAGACTCACAAAAAAAAAAACATACATCACCATGTCAAATCCCTTTGACTCCGCTTAAACTCCAAGATCACCATAGCTAGGAGCAGCCTAGGAGCAATTTGAATTTCTTGCCCCGTTCAAACATCTCCACCTCCGCTCGAGATGCCTCTGCAGCTTGGATTTGGTGCACCAGAAATCCATGAAATTCCTACAGGATGGGGCCCCCTTTGTCGAGCGAGCCTAAAAGGTAGCCTAAAAGTGGCTGAATGAACTATGGTTTGTGGTGTATGTATATAACGAACTAGTTAATGGTGGTGTTATATAATGGTTTATAAACCAACGTTCACATCACGTTTGGGGGCCCATCCTGTATGGAGGATATCTAGTGGATTATCTACAATGGAATAAATATACCAATGATATTACTAATTCGGTCGAGCAATAGTATAATAGTAAGGTTATATCCCATTTTTATGTGGATTATCTACTATATATCTATCTATATCTGGTGGATATAGCATTTATATCCATTTATGCTATCATGGTGGATATACCAAAAAAATCTGGGTAAAACAATGCCATGGTCACCATCCCCAGGTTTGATGCTAACCATACCACCCATAAAAATATCCATAAAAATGATGCTTTAGCATTACCCTCTGGTAAACTAACAGTTTGCTATGGAAATTCACCATTTTTAATGGGAAAATCCACTATTTCTATGGTAATTTTCAATAGCTACGTTAAATTACCAGAAGGTAGCTCTTGCGCCAAACTCGTTTCACTAAAAACATCTTTAAAAATTATAGGTCTGCTCCTTGCCATGGCTGCATGTAGGCATATCCTCAGAGATATGTTATGAATTGTTATGATATGTTCCGCTTTGCTTCCACTAGCCACAGGCTACCTCCATACATGTATGCTGAACAAATTGTTTGATCAGCACATTCACTGAGAAATTGTGATTATAAAACATGTTTTTCAATAGTCTTTGAATATTGACTTGAATGTATTTTGCTAGCATGAAAATTAATGAAACCCTGTAGAAAGCACCATGATAATGATTGATGATGCGTGATGTCTAGGCTCCCTGTTTGCATTGTTGGTTTGCCAGAGAAACATGCACAAGGCCTAGTAGATGCAATGTTTGAGGGGGACTCCGATAAGAGTAGGAATATATACAGAGGCTACTTCCATTGGTTCCTGTCTCAGACAAAGTTTCGGGAATGTTTGTGCTATGTTTGAGTTGAAGCGGATCGCTGCATGTGGGATTCATTTTGCCATGTCTCATATATTTTGTTGGATAAAAATTGGGAGTGCGTTATTCATATGTAATCGGAGAATCATTTGCTGGTTTCCACAGTCCTTCCAATTCAGAAAGCCGCTCGCCGTTAGTGTTGTAACATTCACTTAGAATTACAAGACGACTGGTGCCGTTGAGATAACTCCGCTCACCCCAATAAGGGATGAGAACCTGTGGCTCCAAGCCGATATGATGAAGACTCGTTTGCGAAACGATCGTTTTGACGCCAAAAAAAAAAAAAAAAACAATCTCCATAAATATAAACCTATGCATTGGAAAATTGTTGATGGGGAAAATCAGAATGGACATGTTGTTTTGGCATAGAGGTTTGGTTAGGTATGTTAAAGTATAAACGACATGTGCAAGAAAAATTAAAGAACAATGTAGAATAAAGGATATGGGCTCTACTACCGAGCCAAGTCAAAGAAGAAACACATAAAAATAGTAATGCAGCAGGAACGTGAACATAAGGAAAAAAATAGACAATCATGAATAAACGTCATATTATTGAATTCAAGTCGCATAAACGACTATCAACTATCAACAAAAACAGCTTTACAAACAAAAACAAACTTGAATTTGGATGAGGCCCCTATCGCTGAAGCCAGTGGCGGTCGCAAATCTACCAGCCAAAGAGACAGGATTTTTGACTGAGAAGATTAGCAATGTCCAATCCAATGGTACATGAGAATCATCCAAAGGCTCTATAGTTGGATATTATATATACAAGATTTGACTAAGATATATCATACATGTATTGTATATATATGTACATATATACGTGTATATATATATATATATACATATGTATACGTATATAGTATATCCAAAGGATGTGCATCTTAATCGTGAGGTTTTGTTTCGCCGGTAATCCCTAGCCAAATTCCCTGGTCGCACCTGCGTTTCACGCAGAGCCCAGGCGATGCCCAGCAACAGCAAAGTGTGCATCACCATAGCCTGAAAGGAAAGGGACCCAAGGGACCCTCAAAGGAGAGCGAAGCTTTAGGTCTTTTTAAGGAAATCGCGATCT
>Ga0126342_10007930_pt1 | contig 18980 bp, 16 predicted proteins | sample Cyp1metagenome_FD_92528 | JGI IMG/M metagenome (GOLD analysis project Ga0126342, IMG submission 92528) | Coral microbial communities from Lord Howe Island, Old Settlement Bay, Australia - Cyphastrea 1 metagenome | ecosystem: Host-associated > Invertebrates > Cnidaria > Coral ... | reverse complement strand
TACCTGTCCATTGTATTTTACTTGGGTTTTCCTATCTTACCTTATGCCCTCTCATTTTATTGGCATTTTTTCCTTAGGCCCCTCCATTTTATTTTATTTTTTTAGGGGTTCCACCCCCCCCCCGGCAACAGACGAGGGTATTAATGTGAATATGATTAACTTATAACTATTAATGTAGTCCCTATTCACATTTACATGACATTCCCATTGAAATCCAACGTTCATCCCACAGAAACACCAGACAATTCCCCAAAAACACAGGTGCTGAGCGAAAGTGGGGGCAACTCAGAGGGGAGCTGGTCACGTCGGTAGGTCTAAACATGTTGAGTTGGAGGATCCAAAAAATAAATATATACATATATATATATATATATCATATATATAGTATACCTGGTTGGTGGTTTGGAACATGACTTTTATGACTTTCCATATATTGGGAATAATAATCCCAACTGACTATTATATATATACACAGTATATATATATTTATATAATAGTATATCATATATATATTATCGTATATCATATATATATATATATATTTATTTATTTACAATCAACCATACAAAAGGGATTGGTTGAGATGACTGCCATTTTTGGGCGCTAAAACCACCGTGTCCAGATGTGTTGGATTTTTCTCGTGTCCGGTGCTTCCGGGGAGTTCAACGCCCCAAAGCATCACCGGGCCCCCACTGGACATCGGTTGGATTCCGTTGAAACTCACCATAATATGAATTGCCCATATGCTTCATGGTGCTAGAATATTTACAGTACCAACATTTGCCCGAACAAAATCACCCAGTGTTGTAGGTAAATACACCATACATGGAGCATCTGGGTTAGATGATATAAGATATTTCGGCATATTCCAAGTGCTTGTTTTTTCGAACATGCCAGGAGTGGTGTCCCTTATTGTTCTTATCCGAGATTTTCTGTACGGATCCTGAATAACTTGTCACATACATACTGTAGTGCCTTCTATGTATATGTATATACGGATGTATCTTATGAATGCAATAATATACACATACTGAATCTATACACATGGATCTAGACATACGTATATATGATATATGTGCTTATGCAATTATCTTCACATATTTGCACAATTAAAATACAATAATTTGTGTTTACTTCTCAATATACATATGTACATTACTTGTACATATATTATATATATATATATATTTATACATAGACAGACATGAATATACACACATTATTATGTTCCGGCATATTTACACAGACCCTGCCATGAGTTTGGGGTTGGAAGATTAGTTCCGACTAAAAACTTGCTATTTTCAGGGTCTATGTTAATTTACTGAAGGGTGTATGCACATATATGTGCATGCAACTGCGAATACACCTGGTGAGTTTTTCTATCCAACTATTCACCATTTTTTGTACCATAGATCAACCATATATTAAGCACAGATTAACTGCCATCATCATTACCACTTGGTAATCAAACATTGGTTGACATTGGTTGCTGGAAAAGGGTAGTCCTATTCCCTTGGCAATGTCGACGGTGGTGTTTGCAGCATCTTCATCCCCTGGTCGCACTCGGGCTGCTACAGTGATTAGAAGTACGACGCCTGCCGAACCTAAGGAGCTCACGTCGGCATCCGCAATCAAGCAATTGGAGTTACGTCCAGCCAGGACGAACAGCTCTCATTGGTGATCTTCCGCTGCTTTTACGGTGTTTTGCGAGATCGGAAGCAATCCCTCCGAATGTTTGGGCGCAGGCCCGTGGCTTTGCGCTTTGGAGAGGGTCGCCAGAGACCCCCAACAACACTGGATGAGGTTATGACATCAGTTTCTTGGCTCTGGATTAACGTCATTATACCTAGAACTTCTGGATATGTTAAATTATCGCTCGAAGTTGAAACAACAATAAACTTCGCTGGTTTGAAGTAAGATCGCTGTTTCAATAAAGCTCTCCAATCGAGTTTCATCAATGGATCTGTTGGGCCTCCCGCCACTCTCAAGCTTGGGCACATCATGCATGGATGGCCAGCTGGCATTTTACAGATCTCTTCATTAGATTTGACTGATAAATGGTTTGATCAATCTTAACATAAAGAACCAGGATGGACCCGATATAGAACCACTTACTGAGATGTACTCAACATTTGCTTTCTACAGACAAACGTGCCAATCAAGCACCTCCCGGGCGAGCTATGCGTTTTTTGTCCAGCCCAGCCCTCAGATCTTGTTCAACTTCCTGAAGCGATTGTAAAGTATGCTTGATTTGAGCAAGCAACATCCCAGCACTCTCTCCCCAATCTTACGCGAGTCCATACGACGAGATAATCTGCAGGTTCTACCAATGAGGTCTTCACAAGCTTCACAGTTAAAACAGTTCACACTAAGCGCACACTGATCTCCACTTGAAAGACTTTCGGCAAGTTCAACTGTCGTGTGACGAAGAAGGTGCAGTTTTGGTTTCATTGCAAATCCATTAAAAGCGTCATTGAGCAGCTCAGCGGCCAAAGCAACATACCCTTGGATGAAACCCTGCATAGATCCAAACAATTTGATAGTGCATGGCCGCATCGTCCACAGACCATGAGAATTCAATTGAAGAAACGTGGCCCGGGCAGCTTTGCATGTTGCTCGCATCAACCTGAGGGTTGGTACATGAGCTGGGTCGACCGGATCATTCTCAAACCCTGCCAGCTGTACCTGCAAGAAATCCAGAAGAAGCATCGTATCGCTTCCTTTTGTATTGGACCAAGGGTATTTGTCAAACCGCGGGTACATAAGTAGCCGGCGACTGAAAGTTCTCAAGGCCGGGGTTTTGCCAGCAGTAGAACAGTACAAAACAAAGACTCGGTGAGCATTGGTAAGTTTTTCCTCAAAAGTGCCAGCAACTCCATAATAGTTTTTTGACACCAAAAAACACAAGACGCTTCCAGCAACATCTCTGTAGATCCCTACCTTTGTCAAATGAAAAATGTCTCGCTTGAACTGCTTCTCCGGGATTTGGCGGCAAAATGGTATGTCAATCACACATGGTGGGTTGACCCATGGACGTTGGGTCCATCTGGTAGCAAGCCATGGTGCATTGTCAGAAGTGACATTTTCCCACTGCACATTTGGCTGTCCTGCCATACACTCGTGGCAACAAGCAATGTCTCGGGTCCGTCCTTGGTTTTCCCAAGACCTTTGTAAAGCAATTTTTCCAAACCACTTCAAGTCCCCCTGTGCGCCAACAATCGCTGCGTTGTAGGTTTTCCCTCCCGCAGTACAGCCCTCATAGAATAGCCGTTTGAAATCCACAGCAATGATGCGCATAAGTTGGATCATAGCTTGAGGGTGCTCGTGGTGAATGGAACTTGGAATTATGAACAAAGGCCAGTGATGCAACATGCTATGGCCCTTCTGAGTTGTAGTTTGGCACTGCAAGATACGCAATTGTTTTTGGGAAAGTCTGTTGACTGCATTCCCAAACCGAACATTCAAGGCAGGTGAAGGCTCACAGGAAACACATTCAAACTTCCTTTTCCTGTGTTGTACTGCAGTATTTGTTCCAAACACACAGGACATTGAAACCACAGCGGTATTTCCTCTGCGCTTGCCCCGTCCCTCATCCCCATGCCACCTCAATGGAACCACAGTGGATAGATTCCCACCATGCACCTCGTAGACGATGTGATCTTGATGTTGAAGTTGATAGGCTGACCAAAATGTATGTAGATATTCAGCTCGGTCAACTGCTGATTGAAGGCCACCAACTAATACACCAGGAACATTCGTCAAAAGGTATTCAAACATATCTACAGGCGAGATGTAGCTAATGGGAATGACATCACCAGACCCAGTCACATACTGGAATGTACTGAGTTTGACATCCCAAGCCATATTTCTTCGTTTGAATAGTCGCCAAGCTTGGCGAGAGCAGTTTTTTTTCCAAGAATTGCCACTACTCAGCTGGACATCTTTGGGACGTGATTCCCCTGGGTGCTCACCCAGGCGGATGCTCTGGGCTTGGACGGTTGGAACCTCAGATGGGCAGGGTACGAGCCAGGAAGAAAGTTGCTGAAAATTAACCACTGTGGGACCCATCAATTTTGAGTGAGGTTAGAACATGAGGCTGGAACCCCTTCAGCCACAGCTTCTGCGAAAGCTGTCAAATCAGTACCGTCTTCTTTTTCACGATGACCTGGCAATTTCGAGTAAGGGTCTATAGGGCTATAGGTAGACATGGCTATGGGTCAAAATAGGGTACCCCCAGTGACCATCAATTATGTTGGGATCATCATCATAACCATTGGTTTGGAGATACCACTACTTTGACCCATAGCCAAATAGTGAAAGTCAGATCCAAAGCGATAAAGTGGGGCCATATTATTTTAAGAGAAGGGCTTTGTTTTCAATATCCCATGTTATTTTCACACCCAGACCGGGCAGCAAGTGAGTGTCACAGTTCTTCTCAGAGGGCTTGTTTTTCCACGCCAAAGATCGAAGATCCCTAAAGGTTGTGAACTGCTGGCGGGCTCCTCTAACCCCAAAAAGCCTGACCCTCACATCTGGTGAAGGATAGGTGCAGCAATCTACCGCTTTCACAGCTTATGTTCAAAAACACAAGCTTCACAGAATGATCACGGCTGTGTGCCATGTTTTTTTAAGATGTCCAATGTTTCACAGGACAGGATACTAAAGGCAATGGATGTGAACCCAAAAACACAAGTATCCAGTAAACCCTATAAAGGACACTACGTTGGAAACAAATTCTTTAAGGTTTTCATACCCATGATCCACATCCATATCCCCAAAAAGATCATTTTGCATGGGGCCACCTATTTGCTTTTGGCTTTCGCCTTTGCCTTGGATTTCGCAGCTGCGTCCTCAGCTCGCCTGCTCACCCGAGGTGCACGGCGCTTTGGCTCCGGCTTGCCAGGCTTTGGCAAAATGGGCCTGTCGGTCAAAGAGTTGGGTATGCACTAAGGTTTACTTGGATGGCCAAAAACCCTCTTAAAAAAGTGCAGGGAAAAGATGTTGTTTCACCCATTCCCTAATAACTTTCCAAGCTGACTTTCTAAAGACTGGGGTTTGACCGGGTGACGCAAAGACCAGCTTTCACTGGGCCAGCCTCATGCGGTTCTCGAGCAGCATTGCATCCACCGCCCTTGGCAAGCGCCATAGTTTTTGAATCTGGTGATTTCAGAGGGGCTATGGTTGAGGGGCCAACTTAGTTTTGGCATCGGTGAAGGCCGCTTCCAACTCATTCTCAGACCTTATTGAGGGCTTAGACTCATGGAATTATCATGATGTCTGATTTCTGGGTGAACATGTTCAATAATCCACCAGGTGAACAGAATGGTTTGAAGATTTGAGGTCAAGACTGTTCGGTGAAGCCATCAACCACGCCCGCATTGAACATAGATTCAATGGAAGCATGGCATCCGCTCAAGACACTCATGGTTTGGTCGATCTTGTCTTTCATCCTTAGATAAAGAACGTGGTCAAAGAATGTTTACAAATCAGGTTTATATTGGAAAACCAAGGTAATGAGTTTATTGTTGACAAAGGTCTGCTGTTGCAAGCTTGAAAGATTGGTAGCCGCATTGTTGAAACGGTCCAGGCCTGCCTGAAGCTTCGTGATCCGCTTGTTCAAGCATGTCCTTGGCAAGACAGCCGGTGGCCCCACTTTGGTGTAGCTTGGGGGGGTTGAGAAAAATCAATACTGCAATACTGATAAATTGATATGTTTTGATACATTATGGGCCACACATTTCAAACAAAAGAAAATTGCTTATATGAAATTTTGGGCCCAGGGTTCATCATTTTGGTCGCCATTGTGCTTGGCAAGGTATCTGGTGTAAACTCCGGTAAGCCTGCCCTCTTTCTCTGTTTTGATGCTTCATCCATGGCTTTGTCTTGTTCGGGGTCTATGGACTCTTGGTCTGAGTCAAAACCATCACCGCCAGGAATTTCATGCTGGTCCCCTGTAAGGGTAATCCCAAATGATTATCAAACTTGACCAAAGCAGTTGGGGTTCGATACATGCAACAAAAAACAGATTTATATAACAAAATCTGAATCGCCTGGAGAACCATGCGGGGAAGCCTTTGGAACCTTCACGGACACCCGCTGTGGGGTTGCATTGGGTCGTTTCTGACCACCTTGGGACTCAGCCGGCTCTGCAGCTGCAGGTGCTTGCTGGAGTGGACCCAAAGCGCTTGACTGGAGGCACTCAGGGGCATAGTCGTCAAGATTGGGCGGTGTCTGGGACCACTTGACTCGACGATTCATCTCAAGTCTGCTTTTCTGCCTAGGTACAATGACATGTTTGTGCATGGTTCAGCTAATGTCCATGGATCGTTCAGAATTAAGTATAGGAACATCCAAGGAACATCCTAGCAGTCTTGACGCACGTCTCAGCCCAGTAGAGCCGTGTCCCTTCATAGCGATCGGTCCTGCCCATCAAAGAAGACCGATCAGGTTCATCTATTGTTACTTGATGTGATTTTTTATTTTTCTGATCTTGCTTTTAGGTACAAATTCTCAAAAGCATTTCTTGAAAAGGGTTGCTGATAGATACTCTGGGGTCCAAAGGGTTTTCCACTGGATTTGATGATGTCAATCCATCGCACCTACTAACCGCAGAGGATGATCTTTGAATATTTTCCACAAGCAAATCACCGTGTCATGATATCATATCATACTTATGGCCACCTAGTTGACCCCAAAATACCACAAGTGGCCTCATGAGGGTCTTTGGGTTTCGCCGGGCTTCCGCTTTCACGGCTTCAATGCGAGTCCTGGGCGATGTCATGAAGATAGACCAAATTTTGTTTTGGCTGGCTAAATGTCCAAGGATGTTTTTCAAAGTAATGGATTTTGTTGTTTATGATTCCATCCCCAATTCTTGAAATAAGGATCTCTGACCAGTTCCAATCTTCACGCATGGTCTTCTCGGTAGCGTATTCACCTTCAATAGCCAGGTGGTTCTCTAACATGTCTGATCTGATCAGTTCACACTCTTCGATGAATGCTTCCTTGGTTCAGCGCACAAGTTGATTGGAAACATGTAAGATCCAAGTAATCCAGATAAAAACCAAACCCCGAAGATCATCCAATGGTTTTTATAAGGGCTTATTTGTGGAAACATAAACTAAAGTAACCCAAGTATCTGGACTATACCCGACCGTTTGGAACAATTTCATCAAGGGCTCTCTGCCTTTTTTGCTCTTCCATTGGTTGACCAGCTCGGTTGATATTTTGTATTCTCCCTTGACATTGGGTGTGAACACACGCCGTAATCTGGCATCGATGGCATCTTGAGAGATTCTCAATTCACCTGCTTTGGGTTTTGGTACCGACTCATCACTGATATCCGGCACATCCTCCAAATCCCCCGGCCCATTGCGGCAAGGTGTTGCCACTGGCTTCTGGGTGACCACTGCCTTCTCAGTGACCACCGGCTTGGGATCCTGAGCTGGTGAGGGGCGAGGTTGAGAGATGAGACCAGAACAAGGGAATAAACATGGTAAAGGTTGAAATCATAACTGGTAACTTATTCCTGTTGGTAGGTTATACCTGGTCTTTACAACCAAATCACAACATGCAGGTCAGCATTTTTACCTAGGGTTGGAAAAGAAGAACCATTGTCCAACTGAGTAGCATGTGGTTTTCCAAGTTGGGCAGTCTCTGGAAGACTGCGTGGGGATCCAGGCAAAGTATCCGCATCACAAACAGCACAGTGAAGACACCCCATGAGCTCCCTATCATCAACAATGTCATCATCCAGTCGATAGGGCCAATAGGGATCATCCAAAGCCTGGGGAAATTGCAAAACAATTAATGCGAAATATCATACATTATACATTAATAACCATTATCATTAACATGTACCAGTGTAAACCGCAAGTTAAAGAGAAGGATGATAAGGGGATACCCATGCAAACAACCCCAAAGTGTTTACATTATCTCCCATTATTTTGTTTGAATCCCTCACAAAAAAATGCCATCCATGCTAAGAACCTTCGTGGGTGAAATTTCAATCGAACTTGGGTCATCCAAACCAAAACCGCCATCATAGTAGAACTCCTTTGACTTGTTGTCAGCAAGGTCTGGCTCGTTGTTGCCATGAGCTGGCTTGTTCCCATCATGGTTTGACTCATTGCTATCATTGGCTGGCTCGTTCCCATCATGACTTGACTCGGTTTCATGATTGTTCCTGCCGCTGCCACAAGGGGTGTGTTCCTCATGGGTGTCTAGTTCAGGGCCATCAGCCGCATTGGAACCATCACAACCACACTCTTTCTGGGGCGAGTAGTAGACCGTGGAGTTCCCATCATGATCGTCCCAACCACCAACAACACCCCTAGCCGTGAGCATCGTGGCTTCCAAGTCATGATACTCTTGCTTCAGAGCCTTAGAAACCGTAAGGGCCATGTGTTAAGGATGTTGATGAGTGTTGAAAAAGACTAACCAATGAGAAAACATGATACAATAGACCGTTCATTATATTTCACCACTTCAAGTAACTTGAAATTCACGTTCGAGTTCCACATCGATGTTCTCAGTCTTGGTTAAGAAGGCTTCAGGTTGCTGAGACACATGTTTCGCCCCCTTCACCAATGTCTCTGAAGACCAAAGGGATGCACTGGACAACGTATGGTTGGCCATGAGATCAGAGGGTTGTCTGCTTGAACCCCAAATGATCTGAATTCATAGGCTAAGCAAATGTTCCATGTAATGTGAACATGAGTTGTTATGAAAGCTGCATTGCATCATCAAGTTCAAAAAGGGAAACCCAAAGTCAGTTAATGGCTATCTTGTTTTCCTGCGGTCAAGACAGCAGTGTAAATCCGAGTAAGGTACAAATCTGAGCCCCTCAATGGGTCTCCAATGCCCCAAAAACCTTTCAGAAATCTTCAAAAAAAAATTACGCTTTTTGGGCGCCCAATTACGCTTTTTGGGCGGCCAATTACGCCGTTTCAAAAATTGGAAAATCAGAAAATATTTTTGGAAATTCAACATTCCCAAAACTGAAGGAGCATTTGGTGACCCAAAACCTGTAGAGGTTCACAACACACCCTGCCATTCGACTGGGAGTTGCAAATATTGTGATTTTCTTCAACTCAGCTTCCTTGCAAGTGCTCCCGGCTTTGGACGCAAAGGCTTGGTGCAAGGGCACGGCAACGTCAACCTTGGATGGGACTGCTGGAGGCATCAGTCTTGGTCATGGACCACAGGAACCCAAATCTACTCGGGGGGCTTAAGGGGAATAAGACTAAGCATCAAAGGAGGAAATACTAAATAGTGACTAGGTGCATCCACTTGCATTGTTGGGGGCGATCTCTTCATCTCAGGAACCATCTTGACCAGCTTGCGGGCAAATGGAGCTGGATAAACCCTCGGCTGTAGTTGATAGAAATGAAATAAAAGCAAAACCATTAATTATGGTCTCTTTGTTTGTCCAAAAGGTTTCACAACATAAAAAACAATTACTAAAATTCCTGAAGTATGAGGCTAAGACTCTGAGATAACTTCAAAGACTTTGTGCCAACATATCTGGTTTTGCCAGTACTGTCTTTGTATCGCCGTGTCACCCTTTTTGCTCGTTTCTTTCGACCAAAGGGGACTGGACCCACATCAAGAGCCTTTAGGAGATGCTGGTTCGTGATCACCATGGTTGGCTTCATAGAAGGCGATAGGTAGTTGCGCATCCAAAACTTCACTTTGAATACCTTCTGAGGCCACTGTTCAACCCCAAAAATGTACAAACTCTAGTCGCTGGAGAATTGTAAAAAACAGCATTGATCATGTATTATGGTCAGATCAGCCAATAAGAAATGAACCTTGAAAACACCCAAGTTTGATAGAAGTGACTTGGCCAGAAGCTCGTTGAATGCTTCTGATAGCCCATTGCAGCCAAGGGTGTAGGAGAATGCATGAACTTGCTGGGTTCTCTATCATCCATGAAATCCCCATGCAATGGAGGAAGACAACGATCAGGGATACCCTGGGGATGATGGCAGTGGATCATTTAACAACACAAACTATTAAGTATTAAGAGGATAAATTGTTAACAATTTGTCCTGTTAACAATTTGTCCTCTTCACAATGCAGATGACTCATTACAAAGGATTACCATATATTACCGTATACCCCATTAAGATAACAAGAGGATGCCATTCTAAGTGGCCATGTTTTTGCAAAAATAGAGGGACCCAGAAAGCTTCTGAGAAAAAAACAAACTATTGAAATTGGCATGTTTTTGAATTCCATCCATTCCATCCCACCTGGCAACCATGCAGTTTGCACCTCTGACTCCAGGCAAAGTTGTGTTCCCATAGGGTAGCAATACATCCCGCTGTGAAGTATGTGAATTCACGGCTGACCAAGTAGAACATACCACCGCTATTGGATAGAAAGCCGATTCATGGTGCCCATTGATGCATAAAGCAATGGCTAACCTCCAGTGGTTCTAGCCCAGTGGCAAAGGAATTCCCCGAAAGATATCTAAGAATCACCCTTGAATGATATTGCAGGGATCACGTTGGTTCGATCAAACCACAACATGTTAAAACATCGTTTTTACTTTAACCAACATATCTACTAATAAAGTGACCAGTTATGTATGAATCCAAGTCACGCCAGCCCAGCTGCCCCATTCAGATCCATAGGGCTCCGACGAAGCTTCCCCCGCTTGCGCTCACCGGCATTTACCGGTGCATAAGTGATATCAAAAGCCCTTGCCCGCAACCCGCACCAAGCCGCCATCTTTGCGATGCGGGCAACCCCCGCAAACAATTCGACAACATCTAGACATTGGTTTTCCTCGCTTTCCCACTCAGGAATCGCCATGTAGGATACTAAGATGACCACAATGATGAAATCCTCGGGACTAAATGTTGACCCCTGTGCCATCATGTAATTATCATCAACATACCACCTTAGATTTAGATACTGTAAGCTGGCAACCCTGAAGAAAAACTGGTGGGGACCATTCCATCCAAGTGTCCAAGGGAACATCCATTGCTAGCATTCGACGAATGGCCAGGTCTATGTGTGGCTTCATAATCATGGAGGCAAGAGCGAGGGCAACAATGGTGGGATCGACCCGCTGTTGAGAAAACACTTCAAAGTACAATTTCAATGGACGCATGGACTTCAGAAACTTGTCGTGGCTGAGATGTAAAGTTTTTATTTGACTTCATGCCCCAAGAAACATATTCAACTATAATAAAAGTTCAGGGTGGTCTGGACATGAGATCCACATGGACTCCACAAAGTGCCCAAAGGAGCCAGCAGTACGTTCAAATAGGCCACCAGCTGCCAGGAAGGTTTGTCCCCGGCGTGCTTTTTTGGGAGGCATCCTGGAGCATCGAAGGATGCATAAGTAGGAATTGGTAATTATGCTAAGTACTAATTACCAAGTGGCTATGGGTCAAGATAGGATAACCGTTGGTTGGTGATGATAGCCCCTACTAAAGTGGTGTTCATTGGGGGTGCCCTCTTTTGACCCATATCCAAATGACTTAGCCAAATATTATGGTGTGATTCCTGTTGCATCTACTTTGGATTCACATTGTTTCGATCCTGGTGTCAGCAAAATTTCAATTTTATTTCATCGGCAGGTGGGCTGTGAATGCGTCTATCCCGCCATGACACCCTAGTCAACACTGATTGCTGGTCAGCAGGAATGGTGCATCTGCAGAAGAGCGGCCAAGGACTGCAGGGTCATGCCATGATCCAGTCTCAATGACAAAGACTAAATTTTAAATGGTAGAAAGGATGGGATGAAATAAGCTGTGAACATCTAGAACAGACTTGGGTAAATCAAAAAAACCTTGTGATGGGACATGATGCTATTAAGGTAAACAGTACACCCTGAACCATGTTGGCATGTGACCCGTGCGTTGGAAATCGCAACGCTATGTCAACATCAAAATTCAAAAAGTGGCCCCGGCTAGATCAACCAAACCAGTCAGCACACCCATAGCAATGCTGGTAGCATTGAAGGCTGACTGGCCCTATGGTCATTGCAGTGCCTTCACTAAGTTTCTTTCAACTTCTTGCCTTGGCAGTGGCAGTGATGGGGTGAATGAGATGATGTTCACCCAGGAGTAGTTGATCGAGTTGATAAGGGTAACCATATTATTGTCTTATACTTTGTCACCAGTGGACTTTATTTTTTAAGACCGCGCTAAATCTAAGAAATAGGACATGAAGTCATTTTGCCTGGGATTCGTTTATCCATTAGTGTTGTATGGTTTGGTGCAGGAACCTGACTCTACCCACCATGGTTTTTTGGGGGCTCGGGCAAAATTATGGAAAGTAATTCAAATGAGATACTTGCTGCTGGGATCTTCAAGAAAGGCTCGACTTGAATCTCTGCAGCTGCGGTGTACTGCTCAACGGTTGTCTCCGCCTTGTCAATGTCCTGCGTGCGAAAGGCCTGGTTGCACAGCTTGAAGAAAGCCGGCTGCAGCGACGACTGGGAATGGAACTTGGACTGCAGGAACAATTCCCACACACCCTTGATTGCTATCATCTTGCGCTTCGCGGGTCCTTCTTCTTCAGGAATCCAACGGCCACCCCATGTGCGGGCTTCTTTCTTCTCACCTTCAGCCTCCACATCCTTCGCCACAGGGCGCTTCCCACCCTTCCCCTTCTTGTCATGGTCACCCTTGCCCTCCTCCGTCTCCTGTGACTTCTTCCCGGCAGGCTTCTTCGATTTCGATGGTGCAGCAGCAGGCCTCCTCATTCGCTTGGGAGGGGTCTTGGGACTCTTGGCGTCAGTCTTGGGAGTCCTGGGCTTTCTCTTGGGCTTCGGCTTGGGCTTGGCATTGTTTGTCTTTGGGCCAACCTCACCATCCTCAGGCTTGGCGTCACCCTCACTCTGGTTCCCATCATGATTTTCAGGGTCATGGGCATCATCGTCATCATCACGGGTTTTCCCTCGACCCCGGCTTGACGGCTTCTTTCCCTTGGCTTGGAGCTGGTGATCATCAGTGCCAAGCTGCTCTCGGCGAGTCACCATCGGGGCCTGAAGCAGGGCGCCATTGTCAAATAGGAATTATTGAGTTGGAGTTGGAGTAGTTTGTCAACATCATCAACGATAAAGTATCATATCATATTCTATTTATGGTTCATGATGTTGACAAATCACCCTTGCTTTTTGACTCTGACACTGTAAAGATCCATGGTTATCAGTTCTCCCCGGCATTACTTTACTTAATATGGATCCCTGTGATGAAATGTATCGGGTTAAGTTCGCCACTATTCACAACCAGTGAAATAAACAATATTGGGTAAGTCAAACCCCAACCTCAAGAGTCATCAGATCCACGTCCGACTTGTTGGCATCATCAGCACTGGTTTTGGCAGGACCTTCCACTACGCTTGCTGGGCAGCTTGATGGCGCAGGCCCTGGCTCCGAGATGTCTTGGGACTCCATGGCTAGAGACTCATGGTCACCCGGGCGCTCAGGAGAATCCTGGAATGGGGAAATCAAGCGCCCAAAGTATAACCATTTGGTGTTTAGCAGTTCGGGTCATTATAGAACAATGTTCTCAACATAAGTTTCATCAAGTGTGTCCTGAATGCTGATGGTTCCCAGCTCCATGGGATGGACTTCCTGTGGCTCATAGGGCAAAGTCTCCATGGTGTCAACATTCAGTCCAAACAAGTGACCATGACCAATGTTGGACGAACTTTGCAATCGATTGATCTTTGCAGCGTCCCTGGACTGAATTTGTCCCCTGCCAGGATGAATATGTAACCGGCCGGGGGTGAAAGATGTGGGGAAATACCATGACTACTGGATACTACTGGTCTAGTTGGTTTGTACTGCTTACCCGTTGTTGGAGGTTGCGACATGCCCAAAAAAATCCAAGATATTGAGCTTCAAAAATGATGGAAAACCTGGCCCATAATTACTACTGTATCTGTTTGGTTATGGATGTTATGGTATACTTTGGTTGTTTATAATTGTTGGATTAAAAACCTTTGCAGAAACCATAGCCTGATCTCGGCCAACCGTGCCATCACCCTTCGCTTGTGGGCCACCAGCTCAGGGTCCAGTGGCGGCGGCGGCGGCATCGAAGATGAAGCTCCTGAAGCTAGTGGTCCGGGCAGCTCAGCTGGGGGCGCTGGGGCTGGAGGCTCCACAGCTGGTGGCTCATCTTCAGGCTCGGCACCAGGAACATACTCTGGGGATTCATCATCAGAGCAGGGCTCAATCTGGTATTCTGGAGATGGTGGTTCTGGCTGGGTCTCAGCTATGTAGGTGTCATAGTAGGCTTGGCTGGGGACCTCAAGTCCATCAGTCAACGAATCCTCCACATGGTCTTCGGTTTGCTCCGGCATGGTGCTGGCGCAGCTCTCATCAGTATCAGGGTCACCATCCTCAATGGCCAAGAACGTTGCTGCCGTGGGGTCATCATGATCAGTCTCAGCATAGGGATCCTCAACAGCGGCCCCATCATTCTCAGCAGGGTTGCCCCAAGCGAAGTCAAAGATATCCCAAATCTTGTTCAAAGCAGGGTCCTTGATGGCAGTGCGGGGGAAATCATGCCAACACTACCAATAAATGAAGAATTGTCGATTGTCGGTGTATGGTAAAACCATGCCAAACCCTGTAAGTTCAATTTTGTTTGATATAACATTTTCTCTCCTATGTACAATATGGGTTGAACGGTATTCCCATGAGCAATAACCGGTGTGAAGTTGTTACCCGGCATTGGGTTTTGAATCAAGCCAGGGCTGTTTATGTTCCAACTCATTGGGGGTGAATGGAGCTCAAGTTGTATTTCCCAAACATCAGACTTTGCTAAACAGAAGCTCAAGTTACACGGGGTTTGGCAGATCCAGCGAGCCATCGCCTCACCAGATGGCTGAACAATCTCTTCAGCCCCCAGCCATCCAAATTGCACGTGTTGGGGTCTTCTTCGAGCGACATCACCTTCCTCCAGTTGTCCACCTAAGGGCTGTGAAAGACTTCGCTTTTATCTTGGGATATCTTGGGTACAGCCTTCACACCCTGTAATGATTGAATTTTTGGATCAGAAGTAAGTGCCTTCCTTGGCTACCCCTTATTGGAATAAGTATTAAATCCAACCCATGCATTATTTGAATGCCTCCCCACAAATGGTGATGACTGATGACTCATAATCAACTAGTTCAATATAGTTTAAATTGTTTTGCTTTCCTTAAAACCCCAAGCCTCATTTCTCAATGGCCCAATTGGGATACTGGATGGTTTGTCGGAACGCTGCACCCACCACGTTGCAACCTCTTCCAACACCCTAGCGTTGAGGCTGCAGGCTTTCATGCTAGCCAAACCCATAGACTTAGGGTTTGGCCAACAAGTCAACCGGCTATTCTGCCGGCCACGGTTTCGAATGGCTGAATCGGCTTCCCAGATCTCAGCTAGTGAATCCCCCATGGCAGACAGGAGAAGACAAGCAAATTTATTGGGATCCTTAAGGCCTCCAAGTACCTTGAGCAACATTATGAAGGTAATGGGCGAACTGCAGTGAACCAAAACGATGCAGGCTACCCAATGGTAGATCAACCTAGGTTAAACCCAGCGGTTTGTTATGATAAGTTGGGCTTTGTTTATTATTATGTAAACCCACATCAGTAAATAGATTCTATCTAACAAACAGATCCAAATGCAATGGTGCCCCTTCCCAGCTGGGTCCTTCAAGTTGAAAGTCCACTGGGTTGCCCATTGCAGCTGTACCTGCTGAGGCTGGGAAGTTCGTCCCTGCCAGAGCTGAGCGAGAAGATGGAAAACAATTTGAAACAAGGGGGGGGCGCACTTGGTGATCTCCAGGGAGATGGAAGGCAAATCAGTGGATAGACTAGAGCCAAGATAAGATGGCAACATGATGGATTGTTAAGATATACTAAGGTGATCACAAAACCCTTCAAAACACTAAAAACATCAAAATCGCTCGAAAGCATAGAAGATCGCTGCCAGGTGAAAAGAACGATTATTTCTGAAACAACCAAAAAAAACATCAGTTGGAAGACCCAGGTATATTTTATTATCTTGCAGTTGTTGTATTGCCACCCAACGACCTGCGGAACTCTGATTGTTGCGGATGGAGACTGTACTTTCTGGATCCGTGATGTCAACCGGACTTCCAAACCAACCATTTCCGCTGCAGGTCCAGTTTGACTGCTGGAGCACACAACCGAAATTGACTGCTGCCCAAGAAATGCTGGATGTCTGTCCCAAGGAGGCAGCATATGCGCCCGGGACAAACACCCATCGTAGCTGCTGCGCTTGAAGGTCAAGCGGAGGACTGCAATTTGATCTACGCATGGAAAGTCCTAGCAGGTCCTAGCACAGGTAAGCTGATCGCCCAACAGATTTTTGTAGGAGATTCGGGTAGTCTTGCCATATCCTCCAAATTTTCCAATTTCTCTTTTCAGCATTTGATAATCAAACATTGGTTGACATTGGTTGCTGGAAAAGATGTTTTCCCAGCTAGAAACATCCATTGAGTTCGGGGATTTCCCAGCTAGCCACGTTTGATTTACACCAGAGTGTAATCCTTATATACATCTCCATTGTATCCATTATTTGTCAAGTTTATCCCATGTTTATCCCATGATTTCATTCAATTTCCGAAGTCATCTCCGTTGATTCATAGTTTACCAACCAGATTGGTGTTCCGTCAGTATATCATGAGTCATAAAATGTCATAAATATATTTCCAAGTAAATCAGTTTAAATCAGTATATCCCCATGATATTCCCAGGATATATCCCGTTCATGGCTGGTGATTTCTTCCCCATTCAGCAACCAACAAGGCGTCGGCTTCGACCTCGTGCCAAGGGATGGAACCAGGCGGTTTCCTGAAGGGATAATACCCCAATAGCTGGATAAAGTGGTTAATTTGGTGGTACCCCTATTTTAGGAAACCCCCATATGATTAAGATAGTTTGAAAAATGTGATTTGATTGTTATTTAGTGGTGCCAACGGGATTTGATGGGGATTTATATAGGTGGATTTAATATGATTTAATAGGATATAATGGTTCTTACGGCCAATTTTGGATGATTGAATGGTAATTATTTATGAAAACCACCATTTTTGAATAGGTAAATCATCATGAATCATCGAACTAAATGGGCGATTTTTGTATAAACAGAGGGTCACCATGGTTGTTTCAATACTAAGCCATGGTCCAATCAGTTGGAGTTGGGGATACCCCCATGACTTAGGACACCTCCAAATGGATTCAATTACACTCGGGGTAAACATACAAAAAACTATTGAAAATTGCCATTTATGGCTGATTTACCCATTTAAAAACATGTGATTTTCCATCGTTGTTTGCAAACATTTACCAAGCCGGGTAGGGTCTTTAGATGGTATCTTGGGGTAAACGTTTACATAGACGTGGAAGCCATGGCCATCTATTTTGGTTTACTGGAGGGTATGAACTAGGACTTATGGTAGATATGTCCAACTAGTGAATATTTGATGGGGTTACAAATCAACTTTTAACATGTTTCAAGACTTGGTGATGAAACAACAAAATAGTTTCAATGAGGTTGTTTTGACATGTTGTTGCCATCAAAGCAGGTGATTTATCAATAAGACCTTGGGTTTTTTCATAGTGGTTTAACCGTCAAGAATCGTGCTTTCACCATGGAACATATGGTGTAACACGACAAATTGCAACAACGGTCGGGGAGTGTTTACTATTGGGTTTACGCATTAACCACCAAACATTGGGATTTAACATACTGTGGATGGAAGAAATCCAGCAGTTGGCAACTATTGGTAACAAAGAAACATTGGGAACAGGGGAATTATTATGGGATAAACTTAAACCATCAGTGTTACTGGATTTCATCCATCCACAGTAGCCGATTTAACCTGAACCAACAAACACTGGGCTGCATAAACATGGATTGAACTAACACGGGCAACTTGGCCAACTTAAAAGTTGGGAAACACAAAAGCAGTTGTCACCACATGGTTTTTCTATATGGAGTGTACCGGTATACCGAAAATTAGACTTCGGAAGAAAATTTTGAAAATAAACCGCAGCTTTTTGGCATACCCAGTTTTCAATCAGACCCATTTGTTAATATGTATATATACGTGCATATATATATATACATAGTTTGGTTTATCATGATTTATCCTACACATTGATGGCTTATCATTCCGTTCATTAAATATTAAGCATGTAGCAACTGGGATGGACATAGTACTGAATCTAAGGTCGAAACATTTGAGTGGCATCCGGTTTCTTCTGTATTCATGGTCCTTTGTTTGGTGTTGCAGTTCCAGTTAATTACTGTTTTTGTTTTCAGTAGTCGTGTTTTTTTACCATCATTAAGGAGATTAAAATCAACTTGTGGATAGAATCACTATAGTGAGAATATAATTATCGAATATTATGGATTTAATTCCCATGTAACCTTGACAAGTTAGATAAGTAGTTCCTGGGGGAACTTGGCCACGGGTAGCCACCAGCTGCTCCACAGAATACCTTCGAAATCTCCTGCAGCCTGGGGACTTCTATGATGAGTCGAGGCTTCTATTGGTAGCCTTTCAATTGTTTGGTTATACTTCGCAACTTATCACAGAGCCCACCACCCCCCCCCAGCAAAACCCCCCCCCAGAAGTATGGTAAGGTATGGATAAGGATGAAACGGCTGATAAGGGCCAATCAGTGTTGTAACACATTCTTAATAAATGCTTATTAGCGATTTGATGGTTTTTCCCAATAAAATTGAAATTTCACTATTAGAACCTTATTAAGAAAAATCTTGTTTTGGGGGGTGTTGTCCAACCAACAAGACAAAAAACGGTATTAAACCTTTAATAAGAATAACGCATTCCAAAACCAATTTTAGCACCAACAAATCACACAACCTTAATAACAGTTTATTAAGGAACTCTGATTTCTGACACTGCTCATGTGCGTTTGACAAAATATGGGAGTTGGACAGAATTCGAAAGGTTTGCTGTTTCTGGTTCAGAGAG
>Ga0126342_10007929_pt1 | contig 18981 bp, 17 predicted proteins | sample Cyp1metagenome_FD_92528 | JGI IMG/M metagenome (GOLD analysis project Ga0126342, IMG submission 92528) | Coral microbial communities from Lord Howe Island, Old Settlement Bay, Australia - Cyphastrea 1 metagenome | ecosystem: Host-associated > Invertebrates > Cnidaria > Coral ... | reverse complement strand
GAAAAATGATCCTGCATGTGATGATGCATTTGCCAAAATTTCTCGTCACACAGCTTGCCTGTTTCACCAACAATCCCCGATTCTTTACCGGGGTCGGCGGCAGGGGCGGCAGCCCTTAAATATGAAATGGAAAATAATCCATTCATGTTCCAGTCACCACCAAGCAGAAAAGCATTGGAAGATCTGCCAGTCCCATCCAAGTTGGTTTTCATGGCAAAAAGTTGGAGGTAAAAGTTGGAGGTTTGGCAAATGGAATCGCTAACAAGTTGGCCGAAATTCGAGCGGCTGAGTGGTGCCAAAAGAAGCCATGATCCAAAGACCACCAACATTCGGATCATCCAAGAGACTTAGTCAGTTTAGTCCCATTGAAACCTCAACATCGAGGTCTTTACACAAGTTGACAACAGCATCCAGAATCTCTTCCAGATGCGAGTGTGCAAAAAAACATAGACCTTAAATCGAACTAATTATAGTGCTTCAAACACACTAAGTGTTGCCTCTCATGCATATTTTCCTTGACACAGCTTTGGGATGCCTCGACAAAGCAAAAAATCCACCGTTTGGGAGGTCTAGTAGAGGTCATGAAGCATGTGAAAAATAAAAAAACGTGGTGTATCGTGGTGTCTGTTGAAGAAAATTGCATAAAATACCCGTAATTAAAGATGCCACGGGACAATTTTGCAAACAAAAAACATCAATATTCATGATTGTCCCATGTAAATGCCCGTTTACTTCGGGATTTCCCGGCCAGTCATGTTTTCCAGAGGGATTCACTATCCAACAAGCGGGAGGTTGTCACAATGCGACCCGATACCACAGTTATTTCTAACAATTCCCATGCCTATTTCATTGGATTGGTTTAAGGGAAAATCTACAGGAAACCATGGTTTTTACCATCAAATATAGGGTTTTCCTGAAAATTTTCCCATCATCCAATTCTATGCCTATTGGCCCAAGATGTCTGGATGAATTTTGATCCGCAACCTGAAAGATCTGAAAGGGAGGTCGTTGTAGGCGAATTCCCCTTACAAGTCTCACCATTTACATCGCCGGTGGGGTATGTTTCTGTCAGATGGGGACGGATCAGAACCTACCAAAACCATGTTTTGGGGGCTGACTATCCAGCTGTTTTATGCTATTTTGGTGTTCACCAAAGCAAGGTTTTGACCCATATCGTCTTCAGTGCATTTCCAGGGCACCTGATCACTGTCGATCCATCCCTACCATCTTTAAAATGAGATCGACCGGTGACCCACTGATTTGGAGACTGATTTCAGCTCCACTCTGTAGGAATCATGAAGATTCAGCTATCCCTGCCACCTTATAATCTTATAGTTCTTCCAATCTATTCGCCCAGTCATGCCTTTCTTGGAAAGAGCCCACGAAATGCCATGACACTGAAAGGATTCTCCGAACACATGCGGCACTGGAACATGGCTCAAATAAGTTCCACAGCACTGATCCGTGCTGGGGGGGAAACTTCGGGAAAACCAGTCGCGGTGAGCAAAACCCTCTCTGAGCAATATGGCAGGCGGCACCGTAGTGGTCCGGCGGTCACTGGTCGTGGATAGTTTTTGGGATAGATAGCTTCACCGAAAGGGGTTCAACACCTCAACTAAACCATTTATGAATAGTTTGATGATTTTGCTGAGGGATCCTGAGTTCAACATATCGGACATGCGAAATACCACATACATTCATATTATGAATTCAATGAATTTGCAACTAGTGCAAGGTTCACTTGACTAGTATCACCACAGCAGCATTTTCTTGTGAGAGAGGTGCATTTCATGAAGATCGTCTTTCCCTGTTTGTAAACCATTTCCCCAACCATAGCAGCCACGGCATACCCTCTGTGGACCCCAAGAACTCCCATGAAACACCCAGCCTCCTTCGAAAGTTCCTTCGAGAGTGACTTCTGCACGGGAAGTTGACGTCGATGCCGGGCCCCTGCAAATTTTAAGGAGCTCAGATCACCCTCCAGCAATTTTAAGGTTGAACTAACTAGGTTTATGGTTTACTACGGTTTACTACAAGGTGGTGCCCCCTCCAGTTATAAATTGGTTATAAACCCATTAATTATAGATATATCACCTATAAACCATAGTTATTGGAGTTATAAACCAACTTAGCTATCTTGGGGGCACCACCTTGTATGGTTTACTATGGCTTCCTATGGTTTGTCTGACTTGTTGCTACGATCTACCGTTCAAAAAACCTATGGATCTACCATTTTTTAAATCCCAGGTTGCCTCAGACTCACCATAATCACCATGCAACAGCCAGGCAGCCAATCTGGTTAGAAATCAACTTAGCTCTGAGGTCTATAGCATTCCAAAAAACTATGGGGCACAACGGCACATAGATATGAAAAATCCATAAAAATCCACGGATCATTTCTTAAGGTTTCACCATAGTCCAAAGCGGGCAGTTTGGGGTTTAAGACCATACAATGTTGGGGTCCAAAAAGTTTCAGCCAGACCCATGCACATATACCAACTTATACCAAGTCATCAACCTTGCACCAAACGAGTACGTTGCAAGAATCAAAAAATGTAATTCACGATTTGACGTGTTTGAAATTCAACACAGTTCGATGCCAAACAACCCCCAAAAACTGGGTAAATTACCATTCCCTCTACTGGTTTGTTCACAAATAGGCTGTGCCCCAAACGGCGTTGTTCTACAATTTCATATGGGGTTTTTGGGTCCCACAAAAATATCAGGCTTGTCAAACAACCCCTCTAACATCTCCTTACCATCCAACACCTAGAATTGTCCCACACATGTTTCCAGGCCCCACCCTTGGGAAATTCTTAGCTTCCTGGCTCCCCATAGAGTAGGGAATAAGATGGAATAAGACTTCTGCTCGTTAGCTCCCTCCTAACCAACCATCAGTTACCCTCCCGTAATCAGATATGGGAATGGAGCAAAAACCACCCTTTATATGTAGATGTTTTTCCTATTAACACCTCCATATCTACGTGTTTTTTTCCAGCTAGCCATGTTTGATTATTGGAGGATATACACCGTTTGTCTGAAAATGGTGCATACCCGCCAAAATTCTGATTTCATAGGGAACATGATCAGAAAAACTATGGGATTCATGAGAAATGTGGGGCCAAAAAAACCTGACTTTTTCAGACACACCAAGCTCTGCAACCGGCTAGCCTTGCTGCATGCTCGCTGCACGCGCTTCCTGGCCCAAAAGCAGATCATCCAACCTCAAGACGGGAACCCAGACCGAGACTGGTGGAGCCAGTTGGGCCGGACGTTGCTACAGTTATGGTCATTTATTAGTTATAACTGGTTATAAATGGGATTATACATTTTATAAATGGGGTTATAAGTACTTATAACTGGTAAAGGGCCATAACTGTATGAATCATCATCCTTGTCATCGTTGTCATCGTACCCTCTGGTAAACGTTTACATAGCTATGGAAAGATCCACCCATTTTTAATGGGTAAATCCACTATTTCTATTGGTCATTTTCAATAGCTATGTTAAATTACCAGAGGGTAATCGTCATTGTAATCATTACTGCTTGGTGGTTGAAAAACCATCTTGAAAAATATGAGTTCGTCAATGGGAAGGACTATCCCATATATTATGGAAAATAAAAACTCTTTGAAACCACCAACCAGATTATCATGATAATCATCCTTCAGTTAATATCTCCAAGATTCTTAAAGATCAATAAATAACCAACCTATCAAAAACTTAACCAATCTAAATAACTCATGACATCACAGAGAATAATCCACCAATCTGAATTCTTCGGCCAGCTATTGGGACAGTCACCCCTTTTGTCATAAACCATCCATTCCGGGTGGGGTCGCAGAGAAGTCGTTGGACAATTTGTGATCCGAACGCATGATATTTGTCGGAGCAAAACCAATAGCAGTACTATCCAACCCATAGGATCCATGTATGCTATATATATATATGGTAACATTTACCATCAATATACCCCCAATGTTAGCATATATTGATCCTATGGGCAATAGATTCAATACCGAGCGATGCACGAATCTGATATCGTTACTCCCTCTGGTAACTTGCTACCATTTATGAAAACCCCCATATGGTATTCTCGCAGAAGTGGTGCTTGTAGACCTCCAAACATGAAGATATGTAGGGTCAAAACATTGCAATTATATGATATAATATATATATATATATATGGATGGTATTCTCGCAAACGTGCTGCTTGTAGACCCCCCAAAAATGAAGCACAATGATCGCTTGACATCGCACAAGACTGCGGTAAAAAAAACGGTCTTGTTGCACTGAGCCCGATAAAATGGGCTTGAGTGAGGCCCATTGTGTGAAGCATACGGCAAAGTCTCACGACTATCAAGCATCAAATATCAAACATACAGTTAAGGCCCTTTACCAGTTATAAGTACTTAGAACCCCATTTATAAAATGTATAATCCCATTTATAACCAGTTATAACAAATAAATGACCATAACTGTAGTTGACTTCAGGTTCTCTTAGCACTTAGAATATACCTCTAAGCAACTGAATTGCATGAAAAGAGCGCGCTGAAGGAAAAAAATGGAAAACACATCAAGAACAGGACGGCCAATAATGCCGCACACATCCAAAACAGTAGAGTTATGGTCATTTATTAGTTATAACTGGTTATAAATGGGATTATACATTTTATAAATGGGGTTATAAGTACTTATAACTGGTAAAGGGCCATAACTGTATGTTATTCTTTGCACTTGGGGATGGAACCTATTCGGTTTCAGAAACACCATCGAATGACCAAAAAGGACAAACATCGTGAGGTTTTTTTTCACAACAGTATCACAGCAGTAGCAAAAAACAATAGGATAAAATCAACAGTAGTGGGGCATATTGGGGAATAAGGAGAAGTGGCACATGACATTATTTTGGATTTGCGCAAATGTACCACTCTATTGTGGGTTTCGGATTAAAACCGAATTACAATCAGTATCTTTTTACATGTATATTTACTGTAATACTTTATATATTTACTATATTTACATATATAACTGCAACTACTGGTGATATCTAGCCAGTATATCTGGTGATTTTCAAAAATATTTACTGCAATATCAGTGAATTACTGGTGATATCTACCGCAATTACTGGACTTTTTGATCCTTCAACGTCTCTTTTTTATCGCTGAGTTTTTGCATCGGTGATCGATGTCGGGGTGAATCATGGCGTCCAAAAAATCCAGGCCGCTTGGTGCAGGTGGTGAACGGTCGCATCCGTTTCGGGTGAAGATCAGATTGCTTCAGTGTTAAACTATATCTGGTTATCTGGATATTATCTGGATATAATGGTGTATTATGGGAATATTATGGGATATATTTCATCAATGTATGCAATTGGATGGGAGGTAGTACTGGGTATGAGCATGTATAAGTTACTGGTGCTAATCGTAGGGAATGGATGGGAATTGGGGAATGGGATTATTATTAATAGTCAATCCTCTAGCAAAACCAACAATGGCTTCAGTGTTAACGCATATATTGAATGCGATATGATATAGTTAATGACTCACCATGATATTAATGGGATATGATATGATATAGAGAAGTACAGAGAATATCTGGTTGGTGGTATACCTAACCCTCTGGAAAAATGATGGAGTTCGTCAGTTGGGATGATGAAATTCCCAACATATGGGAAAATAATCCCAATGTTCCAAAGCACCAACCAGTATATATTAAACATGATTAAACCAATCTTTTGAAAACCATCATTTCAATATGAACAATTTAATCAATTACTAGTTTTTATCAATTAAAACATATTAAAACAATTGCTAAACATTATTAAACCATCCTTTTTGAAATATGTCCATGTTTTCTGCTTCTTTTCTAAACAAATTCCCGAAAAACCATCACCTTGGAGTTGGGTATAAAAGCTCTTTCTCAGCTCGACACCGCTGTTCTAAAGCTCCAGCAACCTGCACTGCGAACCGTTGATCCATGAAAAGTTTCTGATATTACAAATGTGGTGATTAATTCATATTTTCTGATATTACATATTTTATCATATTTTATCCATGTGGTGATTTTACACATGAATCTGACATATGGTTTTTGTCGCATTCCAGGTTTAAAGCTTGGTAGACTCTGGGATTTGTAGCGATGTCGCAGTGTCGTAGTTGGAATTCCGCCAAAATGTGGGTATCGTTCCAGGGTGTTCCGGACGCATGGAACCAGCGAGTTACGTATAAGAGGTTTGATCCGCACCTAGTGAGAAGGTACAAGGTGGTGCCCCCAAACGATAGCTAAGTTGGTGAACATAACTCCAATTTCACTATGGTTTATGGTACTTATAACTATAGTTACTGGGGCTTATAAACTAACTTATGACTGGGGGGCCTCACATTGTATACTAAGTGACCTGGTATAAGGGGTATTGATCAAGGGTAGTTCTAGATGATCATATCCCTTGGAGTATCGCCGGTCCAGGGTAGGGTAATCGGAGCCTTACATTTTGAGCTGCGGCGTAAATGTTGTTTAAATATATGGAAAATCACCATTTTTAATAGGTAAACCATCTATAAATGGGCCATTTTCCATGGCTATGTTAAACAACCAGAGGGTATATATATATATAAACCCAAAAAAACGAAATAGCTAAGTTTACGGCAAAATTGTAACGTGTCTATTCATTTTGTTGTTTGAAATTGCCCTGAACATCAACATCATATAACATCATTATTATTATCATCATCAGCAATATCATAGATCTTCTTGCAAACCTGATTTGTATAGATGTTCATGGTGGTCAAACTAGTGTATTTAGAGCTAAATGCTGAACAAAAACGCGAATCAGCGCTCATGATGAAGCCACCCACTTTGAACAGCATAATGTTGCTGCTTGCAGCCCACTTCCCAAACAGTTCTGGGATGCTGGGGCCCTCAAATAGTTCGCACCTGCCGATGGCTACGCTCGCCACAGGCCTGGTGAAGTTCGGTTCATGCACAAATCATCCCATGAAAATGAATAAATGAACCACAAAAACGAAGGTTTTCTTTGTAGGTGTCCATAGATTTCCCGAAAAAAAAATACAGAATCTCCCGGATTTACCAGGCGAAGCACTTTGTTTCACTATGTTTTTTCATCAAACGGGGATGTCAGACATCCCCTAAATGCTAAATTGTAGGGACACCTGCAAGTGGGTGCATGTTCAACCACCAACCTACGATGTTCTTGGCGGCTTGCTAACCCCCCCCCGGAAAAAAAAGGTACAAATTTTGGATGTTTTTAATGTGGTAAATTAACAATATCAACAAAAAAACATCCCAATTCTCAACCATTTGGGGCTCATTCAAGGTCATAAAAAATAGGCTTATACATGCTTATACCCAATAATAGACTTAATTTGGAATTGTTTTTTGTTGGGATTAGCGGGATATGTGGTAAATCCTTCCAACTAATTTCCAAAACCCTCGATGAAACTAGGATAAGGTGTATGGCTAAACACAATTCAGTTTTCTTCAACATAAATCCAGTGATGCATGAGAGGGGTCCTGATGCTATCAACATTTGTCAACCTTGTCACCTTTAGTGCTGCTTTATTGATCAAACAATATTGATCAACATGATCAAACACCAAAAAGGAATGATTTAGCCCTAATCATAACCAAATCTGCGGGTTGTTGGGTACCCTGGGTACCCAATGTTTGACACATTTACTAACTCCGTGTAGCCGGCCCTGGTTTGTTAGTTCATGGGGTCATGAGATACCAACCATTCACTACCTGAAGTGGAACCCACAGGTGACAGAAAAAGTGAACAACTTGGGGGTAACCAGCTTTTTCATTCTTGGTTGAATCACCATTCCCTGTAAAAAAAATGCAATTGTAATTTAAGAGAAACCTCCAAATCCTCATTTCGGATGCTTCATGACCAGTCTGAGATGCCCTGCCATCATTCCTTCTTGGCTGGTTAGCTTCATATATCCACATTCACTACAAAAGATTAAGTTCTGCTAAAGAATCCAAGGGTTTACCCAATTGCTCATGAGTAATGCGTGGTGGTTGGGACTATCCAAGTCTTCTTATCGTGGTTAATCCCATCCCAAATACGTGGCTTCCAATCCCCTACGTTTTTCAGCGTGGTTTTTGAAGGGTGCTGAATATTAGGAAGGGATGAGTTTAATATTTGGTATCATTAAATCATATTAAAGCACCATTTTTGATGGCTAAACCGTTACAAGGTGGTGCCCCCTCCAGTTATAAATTGATTTACAAACCCCATTAACTATAGATATATCACCAACAAAAACCATAGTTATTGGAGTTATGTTCACCAACTTAGCTATCTTGGGGGCACCACCTTGTAGTTAAACCCCACGAAAACCATCCGCAGCCTTATTCTGGAACTGCGCCTGCAAAGCTCTTCGCGAAGCCAAGGCCCCTGAGACACCCAGCTGACGCCTGAGACACCAGGGTGACATAACGGGCGTTAACCAGTTGACATGGTTATGGGAGTTAACCACTGACACAACCCAGTGACATTGACATGGTTGTGGAGTTATAAACCAACTGGGGCTTCATAGTTGACTCAGTTGGTTTATGTTGGTTTATCACTCCATAAACATGGAGAAATACCATGTCCCAAACTTGCAAATAGTTTTGCAACTTTGAAGACATGCTGTTTTGCTGAGGTTATTACCGAAATGAGGCCCTTCTTTTTTGGTCAACTGTGTGATGATCATGACTGACGTGTGAAAATGATGCAATGATGATGTACTCCCACAATTGATCACTGCACCCCCAACATCGATTATTCAAGAGCAATGAATAAAAATAATCAAAATCTGTTTCCCGCTGGGTCTCAAACATAGATTGCCAAATAAGACACGAACGCAAGTGCAGTTCCACTGATAAGTGACTATTATATATTTAAAAAAAAAAATACATCCAAAGTTATAGGATTGTCTTTCCCAACTTATGGGGTTTCATAACCATGGTTATACCCTCAACTGCACCCACAAGAAACATAACCAACAAGATCCACTAAACTTTAAATGGGTGGGTGTGTGGTTTCCACAATTAGGTCATGCCCTCATGCGCCGGCTGAAAAAAACGACAGGATTTCGACAGGATTCAGCCCGCACTTCCTTTATACCATCAGGCAACAATCGGTGGTACAATCAGGATTACTAATCAGGATTCCCGAACCAGTTATGAGTTGGTCTATAACCCCCCATGAACTAACTAAATCTATCATGTCTAAAGATCAACTCCGAACAGCTGTGTTGGCAACCAACTTTGCCAACGAACGGCACCACGAGAAATCAACATGACAAATCCCATGGGAAAAAAAAACAGCGAGGCGCCATAGCAGCAGAACAGCTGCCACGCTCAACGTCACACGCCAGGTCGGACCTAGGCTGAAATCAATCAGGTCTGTCTGAAAAGTTGGAATGTTTGATAGGAATATGATGGTTATTAAGATAGGTTTTGATAGGCATATGATTATGAACTATAATTAATAGGTTACCAAAATTGTCAGATCTTGATAGGAATATGATGATAAATGGGAAAATATGATGATTTAACATCAAATTTGGGGCTACTCCATTGTCGTACAAACCGCCAAAAAAACCCATGAAACAACTGGATCTATTCCTTTTGGGGCCTCATCTGCGGAGTGCTTGTCATTAAGGACATATGACTTATGTATGACTTATGTATGACTTATGTTTCCTCCACAAATACAATCAACATGTGGATTCCACATGAGTCTACCTTGACACAAAAGCTGTGTTTTTAGTGGGATTTTCAAAGATGTCTACCCTGCCTTTCAGCAGCGAGTACAACAGTTGCACACACACACTAGCAGTTATCACGCGGATGATAAAGTGGTGGGGAATTCAACTCTGCAAGTACTGGATACCTCACCATCAAAATTCTTAAATGATGGTGTAACATTCTTAAATGACTATGGTGATTCTGCCAAAGGTGAAACTTAAAGTTGATAAAAATGATGGTTTATCTCTTTCCACATCATCACCATCATTTTTTTCATGATGGTTTCGGTGAAACTTAAAGTTGATAAAAAAAACACGGTTTATCGGCATATATCCACATTATCCACATATATCCAACCAGATACCTACCCCTCTGAAAAATATGAATTCGTTAGTCGGGATAATGACATTCCCAACTGAATGGAAAATCATAATCCATTCATGTTCCAAAGCACCAACCAGACATCATCCATCATGAAGCCTACCGTTCCCCAACTTTGCCGCGTGGGGTCCCTGCCGAGATCCCGGGATCCCGCACTGCGGGCCACTCGGGGGAAGATGGTCAGGTGGGACAAGACCGTGATGGCCCTGGCGTGGCAGGTGGAGAGTGTATTGAAGGAGGATCATTCCAGGGATCGAAAGTAGTCATCCCATAAATTATATATAAATAATTATATATCTTAATATTATATATATATACATAAATATTACATATATGTATTACATAATTGGGTTGTGCCTACTGTAACGACACAGCTACTCTTATGTCAGCCAGACCATAGTTTTTTCTAACTGCTCTTAAAATTTGAAAAAAAACGCGAAAAAAAACCAACCAAAAAAAAGGAAAAACCAAAAAGCAAATCAGCAAAATACAAAAAACACAGGCACAATAAAAGGAAAAAAATGGGAAAGAAGAAAAGACAAAAAGAGAAAACATTGGAAAACATGGACTTGTCCATTTGCATTTTTTTTGTTTTTTCGATTTGTTTTTTCCAGGCAAAAAGCAAAAAAAATACAAAATAAAAGCAAAACAAAAACAAATCGAAAAAAAAACAACACAAATGCAAATGGACAAGTCCATTTTTCCCATTTTTTTCACCCTTTTTGACGTTCCTGTTTTTTCCCATTTGTTTTGCTTCCGTTTTTTTCAGTTTTGAAGTTTTGCTTTTTGATTGTCCATTTGTTTTCCTTTTTTTGTTTTTTTTCAAGTTTAAAAATCACTAGAATAAGCTATAGAGGTGAACATAAAGCTACTCAGTGGTATGATCCTCCAAGTATGAAGCAATGACGCTAAGTGGTGGTTGGTTGTAGCACCGTGTGCCAAAAAAATAGTTGCGTTTTTCATGGGAAAATGATGAAACATGACAGCCATCCTCCCAAACACCTTTTCTATCTGCAGCTCCGCATACATCTGTTGACCCTCATCGCAGTGGGTGTAAAGCGGAGGGCGATACGTAAATCAGCACAATTGTGCAGGTCGAACTTTGCCACCGTGCATGATGCAAGAGGAATGGAATGAAATAAATAACAATCAAATATGGGGATCAAATCAAACACACATCGGGCAATTTCAGCAAATATTCCTCCATTCGGACAGGCATTTAAAGATTCCAGTAGGTAAGCCTGCATCAGTGGCATTTACTCCAATGTGACAAGTGCGTATGTGACGTGCACAAGGAAGGCGATGGCGGATATACTATCAGAACCATATCTTATTACACAAGATATAGCTTTGCCAGGTTTCAAAATTGGGAATATGTTCACCCAAAACGATTCGCGAACAGCACAGCTCAGTAAGAACGAATTCTACAGTCTACAGCCAGCGGCGCAACCAACCAAAGTAGTGGCATGTTGTATTTAGCAAAGCTCGCAACAATCACAAGCCATCATAAAGGTATACATTCTGGTAATTTAAGATAGCCAGATAGCTATGGAAAATTACCCTTTGTTATGGGGTCAATTGTCCGAATGGGCCATGTTCCATAGCTATGCTAAGAAGGAAAAATATTTAAGACCATATCGTTGGTTATAACTGTCTACTGTTCATAGAAACAACATATCAAAAATTGGAATCTAGTTTGGTTTCTCATTTTTGTCCACTATCTTGAAAAGCCAGCAAATGCTGTCCCTTACCCACCACAGTGCCAGCGGATTGCCCAGGTAGCCGGTATGCAATGGCCAAAGATGGGAAATGGGTTGCGTCCTGGCATCTTGCAACAGCGGCTAGCATGTTTCATTTTTGCGAGAAATCCACTGAATTCCACGCGGCTTGCAATCCTTTGTCTTGTTTCGTCACGTGCTTTTTCGAAAACTTGGATAATCCTGGGTAATGCGAAAAAAAATGATCTGGCCTGCGTCCTGCGTCTCACCGCATTTTTGAGCCATTTTGGTGCAAAAAACCAGTCGTTTGTGGCTGGACTTGGGATGAGCGAGGGCAAACCACACCGAGTTGCGGAATGATGAAGATATCAGTTCTGCTTTCTCCATAACAGATCTCGTTCGAGAACAGATCAATGAACAAATATCATCAGTTGTATCTAGCTAATCTAGCTTCTGCTAGAATGTGTTTCTGAAAGCCATTTCAGAACTTCCTGCTAGAATCTGACCATGAAATATCATGAAATCAATTCACCCACCCAGCCTTTTTTCAGTGAATGGCTCACCCGCGATTTCGAGCACTGAGTTTTCTCAGTGGATGGCTGTGAGCAAAGAGCTGCACTGTTTTCAGGGCGGTGTGGTCGTGTGGTCCAGGTCCAGGTGACTCCTCAATGCTATCGGAAAACACACCATGTGGGATTCACCCAACAATAAACATTAATATTATCCAATAATATTATCATATATCATAAATGATCCAATATTATAATATATCATATATAATCTCAAAATATTATGATGTTATATATCATATATTATCCCATAATTGCCATAAATGGGAGGTAATTAAATATCATCCCTTAAATGGTCGGTTTATGATTGTGTCCGAAAAGTACTTGATATTATTGGGGCTTTTCTCAGAACCGCTTCTTTGAACAGGTCAAGTATCACAAATGGACAGTCACGGTCAATGGTTCGACCAAAAAAAACAAGATCACCAACAAAACTGGTGGTAGTATGATTTATTTCTGTGTATAGTATGGTATAGTATGTATACCATATATATATATACACCACCAATTGGGATGTTTTCTCAAAACCGCCAAGTTTATCATCCGGTCTTGATCAGATATTTTTTTGTGGTACAAAAAAATAGTTTCCTGAAGATTCCTGGATTCTTCAACCATTTGAGCAGTTTCAAGAACCTCAGTTGGATGATATTTGTTTTTTGGGTTATCAGCCTGAACAATTATTTCGAGGGTTTTCCAACCATAGTCCCCGTGTAAAGGAATCTCTCAGATTGTCCAATCGCAACCCTCATTTAACCCGTTACAAATAGGTTTTGACACTTTTTGACACTGATTTTAGCCCACTCGTTCATCCGACAATTCCGTGCACGTACCATGATCTGAGGTTGCAACTCAAAATCTCCACTGCATGGCATTTCCACTGTCATGTGGGGGATCATTTAAGCAAATGTCGCTAAATAGATCGTTGTTGGATGATCTGGGTACTGTACATAAGTGGTTGTCATCACCAAAACAAAACTGGCAACCATCAATAGATAACGAAACAAATTAACCATGACTGTACATGTTGGGTAAATATATCATGCATGTTAAGGTGGGGTAATGTATACATCTGGAAATTAGTATAGTACATGATACTGGTAAATGTAGGTATTGCAGAATATATACAGGGTGGTAAATGAATCACAAAAAATAAGTTCGCCAACCTGTTATGGATATGTATATATATATATATAGATAGTCTATAGAGTCTATGCAGAAGCAGTATCATCCCCACCATATCCATATCCGTGATCTGGGTCCATGCTCAACCCCAAAACCAAGATAAACCAAGCAGATCAAAACCTTCAGTTCCTATTTTACGGTAAGTATTACCCTCTGGTAAATTAACAGTTCGACCCTGAAATCTGACAAATGTTCAGTGGAAACTCATCTTCCAACCACTATCTGCCAGGGTCGTCAGTTTACTGGAGGGTAATTTATAGTCTAAAAGCTGGATCCACTAATCTTAAACCAGCTTCCCTTTCGCGCCGCTCCTCGCCTTGGCAAATGGTCTGGATGTAGTTCACTCATCCACAACATGGCCTTGAACAGCGAATCGGCTTTTGTTGGATCAGATCAAGTAAACGTTTACGAAACTAGTGATGAGTTCACGTTCTTGAAGTGATTTGGAGGTTTCTAGAAGTGAAAACGGGAAAGCGAGTGTTTCATCAATAAATAGAGCGGTGAAACGGGAAAGTTTTTCCTTCAACCAAATATGTATTGAAACAAAGGATACGTAGGAATAGATGCAAAAACTGAAGGTATCACTAAACAACTTGGGGGTGGCATCAAAAAACTCAGGGATGTGTTGGTCAATGTTCTGAAAAGTTGAAAGCTACGGCTATGAATTGCCAAACGCTAAGCGGGTTTTTCCAGACAATATAGATAGCTGCTACTATTCCCAGACATATCGCTTCGTGGATCCCACCATTTCATCCCCAGGAAAAACTCGAATGTCTCACTCGCCAAAGCCATACATAGCCATACAGTTTGCTATTGAAAATGGCCATTTATAGTGAGTTGTCCCATAAAAAATTGTGATTTTCCAGTTATGTTTGTTTACCAGAGGGTAGGTTTTGCCTGAACATGAGGTACACTACCCTAAATTGTCAACTTAAACATCATGCTCCTATCCATGTTCATACACAGCCATCTGTGCAGTGTGAAAACCCCCTTTTCTTCCCTTTATATTTGTGGACCAATAGGCCTTCCCGTACTGGATTATGATGGTCCCCAATCAATCAATGTATATTTATATATATACGTATATATATATATACACACACACGTATATACACGCACATCTTGGGTGGTAAAACCCCACACGAATAATTAATGACCCATATGTTCATCAGTTACAGTTACCCCATAGTTTGATGCTTCATTCACCCGAGGTTTAGCGGAAAAACACACGACTTCTGGATTTATCCACGATCAAAGTCCTCCAGTTATCTCCATGGCATCAACCTATAGACCAACAGCCTGTCCATGTTGAATCCCAAACCGATTTCAATCTTCAGCTCCTCTTCCCAAGTCTTCCCAGATAAAATACTCACAGTCCCGGGTCACCATGGAATCCTGTATACCTCACCATTTCTGTGTTGTTTTCCGCATCAGAAGAGGCGTTTTCGGCCGCTCACATGTTCGATGCTGCCGCGAATGCCGCGGCGCACAATCAAGATTCGCTCCTGGCGATCTGACAGACTGGCTTTCGATGAGCCTTCTTGGGGGGGGTGCAGTTGATACCCTCTGGTAATGACTAACAGTTTGCTATTGAAAATGGCCATTGATAGTGGATTTACCCATTGAAAAAATGGTAGATCTTTCCATAATTAGTCATGTAAACGTCTACCAGAGGGTATCATTTCCATGGGTATAACCAAGGTTATCACCTGGATCAATCAGAAGCAGGAATATAACCAACATAAGTCGGATTGGGATACAACCAGAATAATCAAATCATATCAAATCATTCCGTGGCTACCCACTTAACTGAAACTGCATCCCCAGGTATGCTGCCGAAAGGGCATCTTTTAGCATCTTAGTCAGCATGTTTCCGTCCATGGGTGACCAACCACATTTGAACCACATCCAGAAAATCTAGCGGGAATATGAATTACAGATATGAGATGATATGAGTACACTTGTTCAAAACCGATATCTATTCAATCTATTCACAATCAACCATGGTACAAAGACGTCCTATAGTATGCAATGTAGGAAAGCACGAGGAACCACTCGCCAGCAGAGTAATCACAGCACAGGCTGCAGGACCAAGTCATCTCAGATGAATCTACCAAGTATATTCCGCAAAACTTGGATTCCTCGGGTCAAAATGTGGCACTGAAGAATAACATGGCTAATCATATCATAATATATGTATATAATATAATACAATATATATAATAAAATATAATGTGATATAATATAATAATACAATATAATACAATATAATTGATTTATCCATCAACAAAATGGATTGCAATGGTTTTGACATGTTACCATCAATACTAGAGATCTAACCATGAAAAACTAATGTGGCTTGAACATAAGAATATATCACATTGTTTGTGTTCTTATTTGGGCGCATATCATTTCAAGTGGGCATCATTCATAGAGTATGTTTGATAGATGCGCATTTTATTCCAACTCATCCAAACCATCCAATTGCTGTCATGATGTTTGTGCATTGGGGTTGTCTTAGAATGGGAGGATAGCCTGCAAACAGCAATTGTTAGAGAGAGAGAGAGAGCGAGACATATATATATATGTATGTATCATATCATATCATATCATAACATATCATATCATATCATACCATATCATATCATATCATATCATATCATATATATATATATCATACATATATATATATCACATATATATATATTTATAGTTGATGGCAAAACCACTATGTTTGATACTCAAATTCCTATGTTTGATGGTTTTTAATCCATACTTTTGATATATTTTGATGTTTGAACAACCGTATTTTCGTTGTTTCTGTGAAATCTTCATATCTTTGCGATCAGATCAGGCCTGAAGGCTATCAGCCTGCAATACCGCTGGGCGTATTTCCAGGGCAACACCTCAGGCGCCAGCGGGAGTTGATGGTAACATGGGCAACAAAACATGGATTTCATGTGGTTAAAGCAATGCCTTAAACGCACCATCCCCCAGTCATCACCATTTTTATAGCTGGTATGTTTACCATTACCAAATAGGTGGTTTATTATTGTTTTACCAACATAGCCATATGGATCTTTCCAAAGTCATGGGGGATCCCCAATAGCTGAATGGTTTATTTCATGGAAAATCCGAAAATAAAATGGATGACTTGGGGGTACCCCCATTTTAGGAAATGCTGCCATATAGTTCATGGTACGTGGTCACAGTGATTATGAGTCATTATAGTCAAGAACCTTTTGCCATGGTATGTTCATTATCAAAAGTTGTATGTAATGACTATATGTTTTTTTGTTAATACATGTTAATATCATATTTTAATGTGCCATAGACATAGTCATTTAACATTAAAAAAAACACTTATAGTTGACACATACTCATTGTTTCAATAATGAAAATAAATATTTGGACACATTAAACATACCCTCTGGTTATTTAACGGAGCGAACTGGAACATCGCAATATTTTTAATAGGTAGATAGGTAAATCATCATGTTTATCATCTATTTCTATGGGCCATTTTCCAGTTCGCTACTTAATAAGTAACCATTTTGGGTATATAATTACCTATTTATAGTATATAAACCACCCATTACTATATAATTACCTTGACATGTGTAATTGTTTCGCGTCAAGGGATGGTGACCTGTTGTGACATGTGACTGATCAGGATCATTGGGGATTGATCACTGGAGATGGATGGGGGCCTTTGACTGCAATCAGTTAGCATTGGTAAATCCAATAGTGGATAGTGGTTAAATAATCTGATTATAGCTTATTATAATTGGATATTGGTAATAGTGACTACTGATTGGTAAATCAGATAGTCTATTATAGTGGATAAATATATAAACGGAACTGATTATAGTGGATATTGGTACAACCAGATACTGTAAATCAGTTCCATCCACTTGGTAAATCAGAATAATATTTAGATACTATCTGATATTAAAGTGGAGTACGTGTAGTATTGGTAAATCAGCATATGTTTATGAATAATTTACCATGCTATTATAAGGTCCTTTTGGGAGAGTTACCCCAACTACCATCATTTCTAGTGACATTGCAGTGAGGTCGTTTTAATCGTTTTAATCTGTCCAGTATCAGATCGACAAATTGGGATGAATGGCATGACTGTAGGATGAGTCATGTTTAACATATTTCTTCAAAATTATTGGGATGATCGGGTAGTTGATGGGGGAGCCTGGGGCCCTTTTATTTTGGGTAGAACCATCATATGTGCAGATTGGCGGACACCAGCTGAGCGGCTTCATCCTCAGCAAAAAACACACCAACTGAGGAGTTACCAAACCATAAACCACCTACGTCATCAACAGTTTTCAACAGTTTTTCTGCTTGAAGAAGTAAGTCCCCAGTTTTTTTTTTCGAATTCATCAAACATATGGAAACACCAAAAATAAAATGGGGACTGAATCAAAAATCAATCTCGAAACAGCCAAACAAACTTCGGAGATGTTTTAAACCATCCCTGGCGACTTCGTTTTTTTTTGACCATCCAGGAGTCCACAGCAACCGACTTTGGTGGCCCAATGTTGGTTTCATACCCTCTGGTAAATAAACATAGACCTTGGCAGATAGGGGTTGGAAGACTAGTTTCCATTAAACATTGGTGATTTTCAGGGTCTATGTTTATTTACCAGAGGGTAATGAGGGTAACACTAATTTTATTGCTGTAACAAGTAATGCTACTCAACGAAAAAAATGGACAGAGTTGCAATCCCCGTTCCTGTCTCAAAAAATCTGATGATTCATCGCTATTCATTACCCTCTGGTAAACTAACCATGCTATTGAACATGGCCATAGAAATAGTGGATTTACCCATTAAACATGGTGAATTTCCATAGTTATGTAAACGTTTACCAGAGGGTAATTTTATTAATGTTTCTCATCTGATGGCCACATAAATGGGGGGTTGATTCCTTTGGATTTAGACAAGCGCATCCCACTTGCTAACTGGTCAATTCTCTAGCAAAATCTTACCCATATTCCAAGGCTGTTCATATTCCATGCCAAAATAGCTCCGGAAATTTGGAAAATATTGAACGACCTTTGATGATGAGAATAAGGTTGTGTGACCCTTGTCAGGCGCTCCCTTGTCACGTGCTGTCACGTCCAATCGCACATGTTTAACCCCGCTGAGAACCTTCTCAAGCAATGATTTCTTGAATAAACATAATCATAAAGTCTTGTTTCTCTCATCAATCATCAACTTCTCTCTAGTATCTTTTAAGACCATTGGATAAGCTGTTCAGCTTATTTTTTGACGCGTTTGGCTGGCGGCTCAGCTTCCGCATCTGTAAACGGGGCCAAGTCTGGATTACGCTGTTCTTCCTCGAACCCAAAT
>Ga0126342_10007928_pt1 | contig 18983 bp, 17 predicted proteins | sample Cyp1metagenome_FD_92528 | JGI IMG/M metagenome (GOLD analysis project Ga0126342, IMG submission 92528) | Coral microbial communities from Lord Howe Island, Old Settlement Bay, Australia - Cyphastrea 1 metagenome | ecosystem: Host-associated > Invertebrates > Cnidaria > Coral ... | reverse complement strand
TCATTCGCCATGACATCGTACACTGTGCGGACTCGGTCTGGGGCGACCACCGCGTAGATGTCGTCCAGGTAGGCAAGCAGCATTTCTGTGGGATGAAGCTGGCTGTGGATGGCTTGTAATGCTCTGCTTTGACCCAACGAAAACAGAGCTGGCATCAACGGGTCTCCTTGTTCGCCTCCTTCGGCCTGGCTGATGAGGTGGTGGCGGCCCTGGTCGTCATGCCATACGTACCGGGAAGGTTGGCCGTAGAATGTGCGTACGAATGGCAAGCTGCGGTTAGCTGTGGGGACTGTCATCAGACCTCGTAACATGGATTCCCGCGAAATGGTGTCATACGCGCCGATGCCATCGACGGACAGCACGGTGTGTGTGGGATTGGCTTGTGTTGCTGCTGTCAATGCGTGGATAACTGCTTCGGTCCCAGCCCGTGTGGACACTGCAAATTGGTGAGGTGAACAACTGGCGTGGATGTGCTGTGAATACATTTGTGCCAAGCTGCGCGAAACAAGACGGCGAACCATGTCCCCAATGACGATGCCTCGCACGCGGCCATTTGGTTTTTGCAAGGCCACCATCCGCCCTAGGGCAAGGCTTGGGACGATTGCTTCTGGTACTCTGCCTTCTGCAATTTGCTGGGCTACGGCGGTGAGTCGTTGTGTGGCCTCCTCGTCATCAAGCATGAGTCGGAGTGTGTCTGCTGTGAGGCCCGAGGGGCCGGGGGCTGCTCCTTTCTTGGTGCGGCGGAGGTTGTTGCCGATGGTCGCCGTGGATAATTCCGGTAGCTGGTCCGGCTGGAACGCGGTGATGTCTGAGCTGACCGGTTGGTATGGTTCCTGTGGCCGACGGGCCGGGTCTTGTAGTTCTTGCAATGTTTGCTCGTTGCCCGGGGCTGTTGGGTTTGCTGTTAGGGCTTGCCGTGCCGCAGAGAGCTCGCCCAGGTGTACCAAATGTCTTGCTCTTTGTGCTCGGCGCTCCGCATCAGCTTCGGCATTGTGCTGCCGTTGTTGGGCTGCAGGGGGTGGACTTGTTTGGCTGAGGAGATGGGCCCATTCCCCGGCTTCGAACTGCTGAATGCGGTTCCGCCAATCTGCCTTGGGCAACAGTCGTTGGCCGGGCTGCCTTTGGAGCAACATTCGCGGCAACAGGAGGAAGAGTTTCCATGCCCGTATGGTTTCGTGTTCGGTGGTGGCATCAAGAATTGCCGCACACGCAGTGGACAGAGCTTGGCGGACACGGCCGCGGAGGAACTGCGGGGGTTGCTGGAAGAAGAATGTTTTGGTGACTAAGGTGCCTTGGAGGTCGACTGCGTCTAAGGAGGCCAAGGCTCTCACAATGTGTGGTGGTGGCTGCCCTGGCTGTTCACAGTCACCCCAGTCCCCCCGGCCAGTGTGGACTCCTTCAAAAGCTGCATCTGATGGCGAATCTGCATCGCCCCATACAATTTTTGCTGACCTGACAATTTGCGGACGAGAAGACCTCGCTCTGCCAGCTTCTTCATCCGGTGTACAAGCTAGTGGATCCAAGCGTTCGGCCCAGACCGTTTGGACTCCTGCAAATTCAAGACGGACAGTATGGACAACTGCCGAAGCCAATGTTTTGGATTTAGCTCCTGGTGAGAAGCCTCAGTCTCGTCGACGTTTGGTCGGCAAACAACGTGTCAGCAATGCCAGTGTTTGCACTGCTGCAACGTGCGCCACTCAATCCATTGAGGATGTTCATGAAGCTGATGGTCACATTCATCGTTCCGCGTACTGACCATTTTCATGTCTACTATGAATTTAGGGCGTGGTGGTGTGGCAAAAATCCCGGCCGTAATCACCAACCTGCTGGATTTACCTTCGGAAGTGGTAGTTTTTTCAAGAACTCAATTTGAACAGTGCAAGAAGGGTCTCCTACACCGATGCGTGGCGGGCACGTGGTTTTCAAACTGTGCTCGGCCGGCCCTCTTGATGTTGATCATGATTTTGCTCGGGTGGCGATTATAAGTCGTGTGCTGGTTCGAAACTATCCTTTAGGTTAGGTTTGACTGTGGCGCCCTCGCGCTGCGTTGCTGGCCTCATCGAAGTTTGCAAAGACTCCCTTGTACAATCTCTTTTGGTCTTCAGCTTCTATGGCTTTGCTAGCGACATGCAGGCAACTGGCGATCTTTTGCGACAAGTACTCGAAGCTGCTGTGGGTTTTGGGGGCCCCTTTGTTATTTTTGGCGACTTCAACGCCGAAACACATGATGAAGTGATTGTTCAATTTTTGGCGCAAATTTGATTTGGATGATGATTTCACTGCATATGGTCTTCCCTTGACAAGCCTTGGGCGAGTGCGCCGTTTGGACTATGGTCTTGCTGGCGCCAGAGTCTATGCTTCGCAATTGGATCATGCGCCTGGACCGGCGGATCACCTGACAGTGCGATATGGATTTGATTTTAATCACGTTGGTGGCCACTCTGGCCCTAGGCGAAAATTGCTTTCTATGTCCAAGGTGGTGGAACAAAGCGCCTTTGATTCCTTGTGGTCCCAAGAAGCGTTTGACCATGCTTTGACTACTGGACAATTTGATGAAGCGTGGAAACTTTTATCCATTGCTGCTGAGACTCTCCTTGGCGAAACACCAGCTGAGAATAGTGTCCCTCGTTCAGACTCATGGATTCCCCAGGAGGTGTTGCCGCATGCTGGCCGAGTCCGTGGCGATCAGGTTGAATCTTTTTCTCTTCGGCAGCTGCGACGATTGCATCGCCGTTTACTTCAGCTCCGGAGAGATCCTTTTGATGCTCGCCTTAGACATGCTGCTGGCCGATCCATCGGCTCTCTGACTCATGTTTTTTCAGCAGTCTCGGAAATATGTTTGTTTGATCTTGAGGCTGCAGTCGAATGTGTGGATTCTTTGGTTTGTAGCACTGCTCAGACTGAAACTTCTGCGCGAATTGAGCAATGGAAACATCGACTTGTGGCAGACCCTGGCAAGCAACTGGGGTGGATCCAACGCAAAGCTGATGCTGAATTTGTTTTTAGGGAATCTGATGCTTCCCCACCTTCAACCGTTCCTTCTGCAGCGCACACCTCCATCATTGCGAGTGCTGAATGTGAGTGGATGAGTGTTTGTACCAAACCTTCTTTTCCAGATGGCGGTGACAGTGCAGCAGTACAGCGAGTCTTGGACAACTTGTACCCTCCTTCTTCGCGTCCTGTCCAAATGTATTTGTTGGGATGCCCAAAAGTTGCATGCTATTGCAAAGAGCATGTGCGGCAAGGCTCCTGGTCCTGACGATTGGCAGGCAGAGGGATTGTGTGCCTTACCTATGACTTGGTGGCAAGCTTTTACTAGTCTGTGGAGTTGCGTTTATCGCAGTGGGCATGTACCTGCTTCTTGGTGTCGAGCGAAATTGGCCTTGATTCCCAAAAAGGGCGACCGCACCAGACCCATTTCCTTGTGCGTTATCGCCTGGCGTATCGGCGCTCGTTTTATCTGCCGTGGTCTGCGATCATGGATTTCTTCGTGGGCAAACCACCATGACTTGGGAGGCGGTCCTGGATGTAGTGTGCATCATGCTCATTTGCGTATTCACAATGCGATGCTGGATTTTGTTGACACTTTTGTGCGGCAGGTCCTCAGCCATTTCCTTGATGGCATTGATGTGGACTTTGCCGAAAGGGTTTTAACTCATCTCCAAGCACCTCCTGACCTTGGTGTATTGCTGAAGTCCTTCTACGGGCAGGCGCAGCAAATCTTTTCTCACAAAGGTTTTGTTGCAAATAGCTGATACAAGGATGTCCTTTAAGTCCTTTGGTAGCTATGTGTATTATGCATTGCTGGGCCCAACAAATCTGTCAGCAGGTGATTGGAGTGGATGCCATTGCTTACATTGATGATCGCACCTTGTGGTCTTTGAGCTCAACAGGTGATCAGGTGCAGCTACTTTCCAATGCCCTCGAACAAAGCCGCGCCTTTGACCTGGCTTTCGGCTTCAAGTGCGGCAACTTGAAGTGTTCGGTGGCCAGTGCTTCTGTATCTGCGGATGTTTGCGACTTGGCTGTGCGTTTGGATTACAGGCTCACCACCACTTTGGAAGCGTTGGGAGTGGCTCATGACTTGTGCTGCATTTCCCGCAAAAACCTCTTCAAATTTACTGCGCAGAAGGCGCAAGTGCGCCTCAAGTTTGTGAAGGCAGTGCCGGGTTCCATGCGACAGAAACTTCAGCATATTTTCTTGTTTGGTGCTACCTCTTGCGACATGGGCTTGTGGTTTTGCAGAACTTGACAGCGATCCTTTGAAAATTTTGCGAAAATCCATTCTCAAGGTGTTTTCGCGATCCTTTTTATGTGACACACCCCCTTGTGTGGCTTTAGAAGTGCTGGGGTGGCAATATGACCCTTTATTTGCTTGTGACTGGAGCGTCTTGCGAGTCATTGTTCGCTTTCATGCAAAGGAGCCGAGCTGGTTTGAACATTGTCCTTTAACTTTCTTGGCAAAGCAGTGGAAGGTGCTGATACCTGGAGCAACTTCACTTTTGCGCCGTCTCAACTGGACGGCGTCACATTGTGGCAATTTCCTTCGGCGAGTCGATGAATATGGTGCACAACGTGTTTTTGAGCTTGGTGTGGACGGGCTACCCATTCTGCAGGAGTGGCTTCGCGATGTGCATCATCGAAACATCTTCAACATGTGTGGTCGAGTTCAAAAGAGCTTGCGCCGTTTGGATGATGACCGTTTAGCACGTGGTTTGCAACTTCCTGGTCCTCCTCCTAAATCTCCTAATGCTTCGTGTGTTTTTGAGGGACATCGATGTATGTGGGACGAAAACAGTAGTCGTGACATGCGCCATGCGGCGCTTGCAACTGGATGCTCCTTTTGGTCTTGTAATGCTGGAATGCAGATTCAGGACGGCCATCCACGTTCTTTTTGCTTGTGTGGAGGTCTTCAACCATCCAGGGTGCATTTGTTGTGGGTGTGTCCTCATACAGCTGACCTACGCGATGGAGTCCCTTCACCTGTTGACAGGGTTGAAGAACGACTTTTTGCCAAAGTCGTGCATGAACGGCCTGCTGCTCCCTCTTCTTCAATTTTTGTGCATTTTGTAGCAGATGTGACGCGATTTCTTGATCGTGCTCTGCAAGGTGATAAACATATTTTTGTGGCCACAGATGGAGCGGCCAAACATGGTGTCGCTGCTTTCAGTGTGGTGATCCCTTCAGTCAATTTTGCGGCTGCCACAGGGCCGTCTGGCGAAGATCAAACGCCCTTCCGCGCAGAACTTGATGCCCTGGGTGTTGTTTGCAAGGCTGCATGTGCTTTAAGTAAACACGGAGTTACTGGTGATATTACCCTAGTCACTGATTGTATATCTGCTATGAGTACTTTCGACACCAGCGATAGCTCTCGTCCGTTGCTTGCCCTATTGCTGAGGCGATGGAAGCGCCGTGCAAGTGCTATGGGACTACATGTGCATCTCTTTTGGGTCCCTGCCCATGATCGGATAGTCCCTCACTGGAAACCTCACCCTCTTGCAAGCGAAGCGCAGTTACGTGCTTGGAATCGCCGAGCTGATTCCATGGCAGGTGAATGTCGTGCTACTCGTAGCCTTGGGTCCAACTTGCAGTCCTGGCACGATGCTCGTGTTGCTGCTAGAAACTGGGAGATGATGGCCATAAGGTCGTGTGCTGCTGTGACGGAACGGTGCAAATCTTTCCTGGATTCGTTGTGATCATCAAGTGGTCCCCGTGACCATTTGCATTTACTGAGGTCCTTTGGATCACATTTTTGACTGGCGACTTCGCAGAAAGGGATGGTGCTTTGTGCATCAGAACATATCAGAACCCTACTGTTTGTATCTATGTTCTATGTTCAAAGGGAGGGGATCCCTGGGCCTTAGACAGAGGGGTGTCCTCGAACGTCAGCCATGGAGACTGACAAAGTCCCACTGGACAAAATTTCCCCCGAAGAAATCCTTAGGAAGTTGGGTGACAACTTCGGGTTGGATGACGGGGTGGTGGAAGCCTTACTCCGATTGGGAATTGAAAACTTCCAAGAGTTTCGATTTTTATGGGCATCAGAGCAAGCTATCGAGACCTGGATCGGCAAGCTAGGATTAGGCGACAATATCTTGTTGATGACAGCCCGAGTGCGTAGAGCATGGGCAGCGGTGGGGCTGGACTACCGCCAGGTCGAGCAAGATCGGTCCAAAGTCGCCGTGTCCGATCTGGACACGATGCTCGGGAAGACCGAGCTGCGTGACACCAAGCAGCAGTTTTGGAGGCGCTACCAGATGAGGTTCCGCCCTGAGATCCACCCGGCTGACACCACGATCTCCAGGGTGGCCAGGGAGATGCAGAAGCGGATGCTCTGCGTGTACAACATCTGGAGGGTGAAAACATTGCAGTTCCAGCTCACTACCTCCCAGAAGAAGCGCAAGCTTAGCGATGGCCTCTTCATCGAGGATGGCGAGGACGAAGAAGTTGTGGCCCATGATGTGGACAATTACCTCGACCGGCTGTTCACTTTGTTGCTGGCCTATGCCATGGCTGGCTGCGCCGGGGTGACCGGTGCGCCTGATGCGGCACAAGAGCTGAACCTGGGGGCAGACACCACCAAGTTCGTGAACGTGCCACTGGATGTGATCTACAAGTGCTACTTCCGAGCCAAGCGCAGCATCACAGCGATGCCCATGGCCCAGCGCCTGCAATGGCTCCAGACACGCGACATGGAGGAGCGCAGCGAATAGGTATCGAAGTTCAGGGACTCCACAATGAGGAGGATTGCAGGTGAAACTGACTGACATTGGCAGAGCTGGGTAAAAAGGGATGCAAGTGTCCGTTCGGCATGGAGTTCATATGTCACTTTGAGATGTACCAACGCATTGAGTTTTGCAGGCTTGGGTGTGCATGTACCATCTTTAAGTGAGCCAATGAATGCTATCATTTTGGCTCAAGTGGAGTTGAACCAAAATAGCATTCATTATTTTTCTTTCCCCACCCACCCAACCCTAAGAGCCGACCTCCCGTGGAGATGTCCGCCTAGGTATGGGTGCCTGCTTGGCAGGCGAGTACATAGCCTTTTTCTGGGGACACTCTCTTCAGGTGACCAAGAGAGTGCTAGCTCCCCTTATAAGGGATGGGTGATACCCGCAAGAGCAGGTTCCAACCTGGGGCGACCAGGTAGCTGACCAGTGGTGAAACTGGTCTGGGGCTATGTACTTGTCACTGTCCCAAAGCAAACCTGAGGATTGCAGGTGGAACTGACTTACACTGGCAGAGCTGGGTAAACAGGGATGCAAGTGTCCGTGCGGCACGGATTTCATATGTCACTCAATTTGAAATGTAAAAGTATAATGAACTTTTTACAAAACATATAAGCAACCTTAATTTAATATAGGAATTAAAGATAGGCGTGTAGGTTGTTTTGACATGGTATGACCTGATTTGTTACGGCCTAATAGAATTAATTTATATATACACAGATGTATATGAACCTAAATGTACATATCGCATATGCAATGGATCACGACTATTTTTTTTCAGCTGGGCATCGTCAGAAACCTTTCAGGTTCTGTCGTGGCCTGCTTGGTTTTTCGAAGAAGGGTGGCCCGGTGTTCGGTGGCTGCGGGCGACCTGCCCAAGACGGTCCAAGAGATGAAAACGGAGCTGCTTGGAATAAGATGGGATCAACTTTCAACTACAAGGTGGTGCCCTCAATCCTTAGCTCAGTTGGTGAAAAAATGGTTAGAAGTAGGTGAACGGATGGGCCTATGTTGAATCTATAGTTCGGTGGGGTTACCAACAAACAGAACTTGGGTATATCATTCCGCTAAGGGTATATCATCAACTGCATGGAAGGATATAAGGGTGCATAATGGGTCCAAACATGTCCACAATGGGTACATCATCCAAACCAAGGAGCATGATACGGAATTACTTGAGCCACCAAACATGGGGTAGTAGCCGAACAAACAGATTTTTTTTCACCAACGAACTGCTTAGTGCTTTCCAATTTTCAATCCCCTTCATGGGCTGATGAACCAACGAGTTTTCCTGAGATTGGTGGTTCAACCACAAATCAGAGGAATCTGACACATCACCGAGGTTACTGGACATATTATCCGGTGGAAATTGGGATGCCAGCAGGGTGGAGGCGGCACAACGTGTGGAGGACTTGGTGGAAGCGTTGATTCAAGGCTACAAGGACATGAAGATGAGCGACCAGGAAGCGCAGAGGTTGTTGGAAGGAAAATGGTGCGCTGAATTTTAGTTTTAGCAACATTTTTTGATTCGGCATTGACAGTCTTTTAAAGTTGGCTAGAATATAATAAGTAAATACAGAGATAAATAAATGAATTAAGTAACAAAAATGAATCAATAACCAAATAAAAAAATAAGGATATGTTAAGCAGGGTTCATCATGTCACCAACTTTTCTTACGCTCACATCTCTAGGTTGGTTTGTCTGGAAATGGAGTCCCCCGAATGTCAATTCAATGGAGAACATAGTATTATATTATAACCAACCGCTGAATTTTAAGTGGGTGTGTTTTCCCAAGAATCAAACGGATGCATGCTGTATTGCTGCCTTTTGGGGCCCCGTTCCTGCACCCCAGTGAAATCCCTTGTTTTCAGGGCTAACCAAATAAGCCTTGAGTCTTATGCAGTTTAGTTTTGATGCTTCCAATATGTTCCAATAAATCACCTAAACACATCACTATTTTGACCACTTTGAAGCCGTCAAAACTTATCGCTGAGGCAGCTGCTGAGTACCTTTACCCCGGGCCAGGCTGCGGCCAACGTCTTCAGTTTGAAGAGCTGGCAGGTGTGGGTTTTTCTCATACCATCTGTGTGGCAAGTGGCTTGGGTGGAAACATTGGCTGTAGCAATTGTAGATGTAAGTAGTACATAGGTATATAGTACATATATAATATGTGCAATGATGTCTTATTTGATCATATTGTGCATATATAAACTGAGTGTACACATATATGTTAGAAAAATCCCCTAAGTTCTGTGGTTTCCACTTAAAGATGACGTAGCAGGCCTCGTTACTACTGATAGTGGTGAAGAGGTGGGCGTTCCAACAGTTTGGCCGTGGCAGGCATTTCATTTGTTGGTGCGGTACTGTTTGATGTGAGACAAGTGTATTCAAGATCGAAGATTCTAAGATGAAACTGGTGAATTTGAATTCAACACCTTCGCCAGAAACTTCTAGCCCGAGCTTCTCGTTTAGCTAGCAGCTGGTCTTTATACTCCAGCGCAGGAGTACGTCTTTGGCAAAGGCCCGTCTCCTGTGCAAGCGGCGGCATTTACAAACGATGCCGTGCAGCGAGTGTATCAGGTGCTGGATTTGTTTCTCGGCGTAGGGTGAACCGAGGTGAACTTCTGGTCAAAATGATGTACTATACTATTTACTATACTGACTATACTGCATGGTAGTGAAAACGCAAAGGGCCCAAATCTGCGGTTTCACTTGAGTTGAACGTCGGTCTCCCACTTTTTTCGTTACCAAACTGCCTTCCCGTTTCCCGTTTGATCCAGGTCGGTGTCCCCAAAAAGGTGGTACAACGTCATCGATGCCACGCCCAATGGCATCATCTGCCTTGAAGCCGATCTGACCTCGCAAGATGCGGATGTCCAGTTTCAGTGGACGGGTGGGCAGATCATCATCAACCGACCACCCTGGTCCAAAGAGGACAAGGGGAAGCAGGGGGAGCCCTGTAAGTTGGATTCTAACGATTCTAACCCCAATTAACATCCAATTAACTATAGCTATAACCACCAAAAAGCTTACTTGACCTAGTTCGAAACTAACTTAGCCGACTATGGGGCAGCACCTTGTTCTTGCAGTATGGATTTGAACACCGGAAGTACTATTGCAGAATGTGTTCTTCCACATGTGCAGGACATGCATTGGAGTGATAAAGACGCAAAGACGGATGGACATACAAGTTACAAGGCAGGTGCATAGGTAGGTCGGAAGAAGAGTAGCTTTGCTCGAGGTAGATTCCAGTTATGTTGAGGCAGATCGGCTGGTGCATTGGATGTTGAACCAACAGATGGAATCAGCAGATCTCTACCAACCACTTCCCTCATCTAATAGTCTATCCATCCATCCACCCCCCTCCCTCCTTCCATCCATTTGTTGGATACTGCACCCTTGACAATATGCCACAAATTAGAGGATTCAGACCTAGGCAGTCAGACTTGATAACATATATATGTATATATATATAATAATAAAGAACATAATAATAATAGTCATAATAAAAATAAAAATATACAATAATAATAATAATAATATATAATATATAATAATAATAATACCAATACTAATAATAAAATATATAATATATAATCTATATATATACATATATATGTATTTTTTGATATATATATATATATGTATTTTGATATTTTGATATTTTGATATATATATATATATTTAGAACGCGTTTGCTAGTTATCCAGGGGCCCACGGGCGCGAAGTTTTGCGCCAGGATTTGGATCAACCCATTCGTCTCCCATACCCTGTGCCTTGGCTGTGACGAACCGGAGAAGATGAGTATAACAGCCCCAAATAGATAGGAAAGTAATTTATCACTACATTAGTGGGATTTTACTCTTTATCATTATGTTATATTATGTTTTTGGTGTTGGTATATGAATTCTATTTTTAATCGTTATTTACCGATGGAATACACGTCCGCTTTCCGTCTCCTGGTGGCCTTTTTTGTGGGTATCCAACGGTATCCATCTTCCTTATGAACAACGGGGAAACAAGGAGCTACAAATAGAGTTTCCCAACCACAAAAAGAGTAGACATCTTGTACGGTATATATCCCCAATGACCATAATCATCAATAGTGAGAAACAATCACTTAAATAAGCATCAATAACCATCAAAATCATCAGTAACCATCAACAATCATGAATTACCATTGATAACCATCAATTATCATAGTAAAATTATGTAAACATCCTTGTTGTATCACATTCCAACGGGGCTTCGAGGTGCCATTTGCTCTGCTGGGCGACCGTGCGCGCGGGATTTTCGAGACGGTGTATCTGGACGATGAGCTCCGCACCCCGTTCGAGCTGATTGGGATCGGGAGCAGATGGGGAAGAAAAACATATCTTGTTCTCCTTGTTGGATCTGATATGATCTGATGCGTTTTGTATGTTTGATATTGTTTGATTGGTTTTGATGGATTCTGATTGATTTTGAGTGCTTGTGCTAGTAGCAACCGTGGGAAGTCTCATGGGCAAGGAAACCTTCATTGGTCATGGCCAGTGGTTGGGTAGAGGTTAGAAAGCCACCTTGGAAAATTGCGGCATCTTCGGCCCCACTTGGTTGGAATTCCGCAACAGTCCAAGAATTGGTTCAAGCTTTGAGGGGAAAACATGGAAACATGCAGGAAATCCCCATGCTTTCCTTCAGATCTTCTCAATGATCCCAATGATACAGGGATATGGAGCTGTGAGGCATCTCAAGAGGATCGAAAAGCGGAAGCGTCTTCGTCCTTCGCCGGGAGAGCTCCTAGTTCCGCAGGGGAAGGGTTGAGTCACACTTCTGGACCCGTCCAAAATGAAGGGTTCAGCTATGAGACATCATATATATCCAAAGATATCCACAAAAGAGAATCAAAATGATTCGATTTTGATGAGATTTGTGGGTCCTTCGATGCATTTTTGACCCATCCCATCCCCCATGACTGTGGCCGAGGCAAGCCGCTGCCGATGGAAGATGTCTACTTCTCCTGAGTTCGGCTTGGCAATCGCTTTCGGCGATGCGCGACAAAGGGGCAATGGATTGCGATGGCAGGAAAACTATAGGACTGTTTTCCCATGACTTTTTCTGGCTTTCCTAGAATTCTAGAACAATAGATTCAATAGATCATGAACAGGGGGGAGGTTGAGGAGCCGTAAGTACAGCAGCAGCGCTCTCTCCTCACGCTTTCTATGGGACAATTATGAAATTCTAGTGCTGGCATGTCGGGAACTCGGTGGCCCCATCCTCCAAAGAACATGGCGATTCTTTCCACTTCATGTTACACATAGTCACACAGGTGTGGGTTTGTCCATGCTCCAGTTTATGGATTCCATGGATGTTTGTGGCCTCCATCCTTCGGGCGATTTGGATCGAACATTCAGCGAGAACTTTCCCGGGCACTTGGGCAGCCGGCCTTGGCACACCTTTGCCATGGGCCCAGGTCATCCCAGGTCTCGTTTTGCATTTTTGCATCCTCCCTTGCAGAAATTCCTGGGTATGGTAGACGGTAGACGGTAGACGGTAATAATATAGGAATATGTGAAATAACCTGGCAACCCTTGCCTGCACGAAGATGCGGGCAGTGTGGTGGTGCAAATCCTCTGAGAAACTCTGGAAAAAAACCTGGAGAAAGTTATATATATATATATATATTTATAACATAGCAATTCCTATAAAATCCGTTGAACTTCATTGAAATCCTGTGAAAACGAGATGAAATCCAAACCCCCATCAATCCCCACAGACGGCGACGGAGAGAGATCAATCCCCACAATGAGGCCCCTGAAAAAAATGACCATCATCAACTCAGGTGATGCTGCGATAGCCGGAAGGGAGTCCAGGAGCCCCAAGCCTAAACTACCCTCGAACAATGGATGGTTTCAGAATTGCTGGGTTGAATTATCCTTATCAACCAGATGGATGGCTTCCTGCAGATCAAAATGGCTCGTTCACAAACAAACATCTCGAAACGAGCAATTCTATGGGTGCGGTGCTCCACCGGCTTGACCCACCAATGGGACATGGAATCTGCAGGATGTGGGGAAGCACCGCGCAGATCAGTCGCTTCCTCAAAGAATCTACGGGATGCCGTGGGGATTGATGCACCCAAAGAAAGTTATGAACATCAGTGATATTAATATATATTAATATATATATATACATTAATATTTGCAGTGTTTTTTCAATGTTGAGGCCCCACGGTGAAATATTGTATGCCTGGGGAACGGCTATTTTTTGGGTGTCGTGCTACATAGTTGCATCCTTTGGCTGTCAAGCAAACATGGCAGCAGAACATTCCCACAGAACTCAAGGGATTCCCCCGTTGCCAGTTGGTATTCCCATTGCCTTTGGTGTTGGTAAAACCTGTATCATACTCCCAACAGTTACTATCAAGTATTGCCAATCATTATCAAGTTCCTGTTGTTGTTCATATCTTATTCCCACTTTTTTGTTGGAAAACATCCGTCATTTCTATCCCTTCCAAGCCATTTCTGGTCTCCACAGACCTCGTCACCAAGCGACGTCCCCTGGCAGGTCCGTCCACTGTGGCACATGCCGAGCATCCTCCAGGTCTGTGGAAAGAAGTGGTTCATAGTTCTTCATAGGAGATATAGACTTCGATAGAGGAAAACCCATGGAAATCCGTGTTAGGAAAAACATCTACAAGTTGTCAAGATTCTATCAGTAGTTGATGTAATGATGTATATATATATATATCCCATTGCCGGGCTCATCGTATCAAGCCCTTACAGGTTGGAAGGTGACGCGCACCAGCTACACTTCTCCCGGCGAGGCGCTGCTGAAGTTTGTTGGTGTTGCAGCATCATCCTGCCACCCCCGAGAAAAAAGATGAATCATCTATATGGTATCCATGGCCCATGGTGAAAGCCACTTCCCAATTCTCCGGATCATCGCAGATCATCGCAGATCATTGCAGATCATCCAGGTGTCGGCATGCCAGCGCTTGCGGCGACAACTGAGGCGACAGCTTGCAGCATCAGGGCCATTCAAACATGTTGTTTGCAAAAATGTCTTCAGTACCCTCTGGTAATCCAAAGTGGCAATGGATATCCAGTATTTTGACCTCATTTCACTTTCATTTTTTATTTTCCTACGAAAAATGACGTTTTACATTGCCGTGTTTGATACCTTAGGGTTGCAAGTGAGTTGCCTTTCTTTTTTCTGTTCTTCTTAAGAATGCAGCATCGCCAATATGTGGCAATTTTCATGGGTCAAGAGCCGATGGTCCATGATGGACCATCAGTTTTTGGGGCATCCTATATACTGGGGCACAAACCCGCCTCGACTTTGAAGAATCCAGGGCAGCTCAGCAACAGTCAGAACTGATGCGAAGAGATGCAGTCGGGAGACCCGACGGGTGGCAGCAATCAGGCACACCCTCCGGAGCAATCTATGCCATTTTGAAATATAGTGGTTTCCGCAACTAGTGGGTGAGACATGGGTGCCCAAAATCATCGAACATGGGTCAGTTTGACATATTTTGAATGGGGAAACGGCTGGATCTTTTGGGGTCACCCATTTTGAGAACACTCCATTTTACCGGCAATGATCATGCATTGGTGGAGGTGGAGTGATCTCGAGAAACAAACAGCAAATGACGTGGTTCTTATTGGAGGTTCGGATTAACCAGCACATACATCTGTGTCAACCTTCATGTTATCTGCAGTTGAACCTGCAAGCATGTTTCAAGGAACTGACTCGCAGGGAATTTGATGCGAAAGGATTTGCATGCCCGCCAGCCGTTGGCTTGGCATTTGGACAACATCTCTGATGGAGCTGCCGAATTAAGAGCTGCTTCAACTCCCTGCCCAAGACCCTCGAGAGCAACCAGGTCATCCCCAACGATGCATGAGACTTTTACCCCAAGTCGGGCAGGAAGTTGAAATGGCCTCAAATCACGGTCGTTGATTTGGATTCAATGTATGCTCATTCGTGTGTCATGCTATGTTTGATACTGCTCCAGTCTACTGTAGTTCCTCCTAGTTCCTACCCTACCACCTACATCTACCTACCATCGTTACCATCCCTGAAGGACTTCTAAAGATCACTTGAAATCTCCTCACCATTGGCCGCATCGCGCATCGGCCTCGCACGCCTGCAGCCATGCATGGCCGTCCTCGGCTGGTCATGGCCACTGGCCATTCTCAGCTGCTACGCTCAGGAGGATTTGGCGCTCCCCTGGCACTATGCCGGGCAGCTGAATTCCTCGTGGCTCTGTGGCTATGGCAATGGTTTTCACATTTTTCCATCTTGTTTGGTACTGGTAGGAAAATTATCTGTTGGTCGACCAGTTCCAAATTTTGAAGGTCAATCATACGGCATTTTGATGGTGAATCCCTCCATGGAAAATTAGCTGGTGAATCCCTCCACGGAAAATTAGCAATGGAAACTAGCTCGTTTGGTTCCATGATTTACGTGTTAAACTTGATGATTTTCCACAGGAAACTGTTTAAACTGCCAGAAGGTTCCTGGCCCAGAGTCGCAGGTTACACGCAAAGTTCTATGTCCTCCGGCCACCTCCCGAGCTGCGAAAGCTGCAAGGCCGAGACTTCGAGTGACATGGCAGAAGTTTTTCTGGTGGGATGTGGTGATACATGGTAGATGGGGGTAGGTCAAAACCTGCCTGGATTTAGGATTTGGGAGGATAAAATAGGATAAACATCCATTAGCCAGCTACATCCAGCTACATCCAGCTACATCCAGCTACTTTGACTTTTCATGGTGAAGAAACCGCCAAAAAGCATCGCTGGGCAGTTCCGGGGACTGTTCTAAGGTGCGAGTACTTTGGGCACATGCTGCTTGGATGGTGATTTACTTTATTTAAACAGCCGCGGCCGCGCTGTTTCGAGAGTACATGTTCAGTCATGTCAGATCCCTCGTTCTGTTCTTGTAGAAGGGAAGAGCTGAGGTATAGCTTTGAATATATGTATCCGGACTTCTTCGATGCTTGTCCGCACAGATGGGAGGGAAAACACCACAGCAAGTTTCTTCACAAAGAGTGATGTGGAGAGGAATCTATATCCAAACGTGCATGGGATATTGAGCAGCAAATATCTGCAAGTCTTTTACCACACATAAGCAATAAATGATCATTTTCATCAATGAAAACCTGTGAATGTTGATGATCTTATATTACATCCCAATTGACATCCATTGTTTAGTCATATAATGTCATATCCCATGATGATTTCCCTGTTATATCATATCATAATGTATATCATATCATTAACTAGTTATATCATGTTATATATATATAATGTATGTCATTAACTAGTTATATCATGAATCATGTCATCCATCGATTTTCCCTTCAGTTTCCAAAAAGGTCAATTCTGACCGCCACCAAAAAAACATGCCGAAACCCGCCAGGAGTTGAACCGTCAGTTCCTGGCGCCTTCAGCGGAGGAGGCGGACTTCGTGGTGCTGGAGCACTGCGTGACCTATGCGTATCATGTGCTGCGTGGGAAGCCCAGGGATGGGATGGGGATTTGCCATGATTTTGATCGTAGTATATCATATATCATATATCATATATCATATATCATGCGCATATATAGTATTTAATAGTAATAATAATAATTTAATAATAATAATAACAATAATAATGATAATAATAACAATAATAATAATTAATATATATATATATATGTAATAATATAATATGCACATATAATCATACTATGCCATCACAATCATCACACAAATCCCAAATGTTGGTTGATCAACATCTTGCTGAAATGGTGATGTCTGATCCATTGTGGAAAATCATCCGCACAGATATGTGTCCAGTCTATACGGTTTGTTTTTGGCAAGAGTCCCAGGGTGCAGACTGTTTTTTTTTGTATGTAATTATTGATTTTGGATAGATTCTGATGTTCATGTCCGCAGCCGATGCATTGCGCCGGCAATGGGGAAAGTGATGATGGACCAAATATGAACCTTTTTTTTGGGGGGGGCTATGGTCCACCGGCGTGCAAGAAAACATAGGAAGGGGAAGGATACAGGGCACAGCCCCGAGAATTTGCATCGTACATACCATCGGCCGCAGCCTGGGTGATTTCGAAAGGAAAATTGTGGGAGACAATATGAGAATATATGAGATTTGTCATCAATTTTTCAGACACCACAACTCTAAACACAAACGTATAGGCTAACTGTTGGTTTTCATGCGCACCACGGAGATAATCCTACGATTCCTAACTTGATGACGGACGGACGGCGCCGTGGTGCTGCACGACCTGAGGCTATGGAGCTGGCTACAACACGGTGAAGTTAACATGGGAAGCACTTCGCATTGTTCAGGACTGCAGTATTGGGAACATCTAAGAACAACATATATTTACTGCACACACACACATTCACAATATTTCACAATCATTCACATACAGGTATTGATATATGTAGTATATGTATGCACATGCCTAAGTTTGTGTGTGGAGTTCTCAGGATGACCTCAAAAATATTGATCAGTACTTTGGTTCCTTTCTCTGCGATCCACATTTTGCGCAGGAATCGTATTTGATGCCCATCATTCATTGGGCCGAGACGACGCCGGCGTATCAGAAGTTTCAGGGCAGGCGGGGATGGACTTTCCCAGTAGCTAACCTTGGAAGAGGACAATCGACCAGTACTGATCGACTGGAAACTTTCTGTATGAAAATTGGATGATCAATAGAAAATTAATAGGAAGATGTCACCTCCAAACCTTGCTATCATTGATTCCCTTCCCATTGTGGATATCTCCACGTTCCCTGCTCGGCCCTGCACCGCCCTGCAAGTCCCACGGCCAGGAACTTTGTGATCGTCTTCGCGATGGACAAAGGCCGCGTAGATTATCCCATCGCTTCACGAGCGACTCAACATTGGCACGCCATCACCACTGCCACTTGGACAGCTACGGTGTTTACCGAGGGATTAGATTTCAAAGATCAACGGAGTGACATGCTCAATTCAGATTCGCCAAATTCCATTGATTCAATCCAAATAAAATGATGGCAGTTTCGATCTCCAAATAGGGGAGATGATTGTTTGGTGATTGCCTCTCTGGTGTCCACGGTGTCACCGAGGTGGGAAATGGAACGCTGGAGCCCGAGCGAGTCCAAGCACCGGAAAAGATTTGAAACAGTTGAGCAGCCAAACCCAGGATAAAGAATTATATATATATACATTATGTATATATGTGTGTGCGTGTGTGGGTGTGTGTGTCAGAAAAGTGAACACCTGCCTTATGGTTTTTCAACATCGCAAGCAAATGATCGCACATATTGATGCAAGTTGATTTCAATGGCTCCCAAGGACGTGGATGAAGAGGTGGGAAAGCCGAGAAAGCGTTTCGTTATATAACTGAAACTGTCACACTAATGAAGATAATGAAGGTTTGAGATGATTGGAGATGGTCATTTGAGTCATTTGGGACTTGGAAGTGTTGAACATGTTGAACATTGGGACAACTGCATGAGGATGTTGAATGATGGGCCATCCAGTGGAGCAGGTTGAGAGGACCAATAGATCAGCACATCTCCGACATCACAGGAACCAGCCTTGGCTGTTGCCTGAATCGACTGGTGGAGTGGATCCTTGCAGGGGCCGCACCAGCACGTCGAAAAGGCCCAAACATGTGGAAACATGTGGAAACTCACTGCAACAATTGCTGGACGCTTGGATGCTATTTTGACAATTTCAACACATGTTGCGGACTTCTCTTTTTAAAACATCACTAGATGTTGCGAAGTATCAACGAAAGCTTTTTCTGGTTCATTCTATCACGAAGTCGGAGGGTGGTAACCGCAGTGCCACTGCGCAAAGCAGGCGACTCATCTACTACGAACAGGTTCTTGGGTTTCATGGGAGGTCTGGAACGTTGGTGGTGGTGGTTTTTGAAGCTCTCCCAAATTTTTTGAGTACCTGGACTATATATTTGGATATATTTGGACTAAACCATACCAAACCAAAAAAAGGATGCTTGAAACTTTTCCAGAATGGCAACCTGAACGATGTTGCCTGGCTTTGGTTGATGGCTGTTGATGGTGAATTTGGAGATCAACAACAGCATTTGTCGATGCGCTGATGCTTTGCATGCTTCTTCCTGAACTTGCAAGTGATAGCACATTCAGCAGTGTTGTGTTGACCTCTGATTCATCCGGTGGCCGTGTTTTCTCAAATAGGCCTTGAGCTGACTGGCCTGCGCAACCTCCGTCCAAAAGATCGCTTGCATGCGATAG
>Ga0126342_10007927_pt1 | contig 18983 bp, 20 predicted proteins | sample Cyp1metagenome_FD_92528 | JGI IMG/M metagenome (GOLD analysis project Ga0126342, IMG submission 92528) | Coral microbial communities from Lord Howe Island, Old Settlement Bay, Australia - Cyphastrea 1 metagenome | ecosystem: Host-associated > Invertebrates > Cnidaria > Coral ... | reverse complement strand
CACTTGCCGCTCGGTGACCTGGTGAAATCTTTCCCAAAGGGATCAACATGGATCAACTGTTTTGGGGGGATCCTGTAGGGTGATGCATAAAAGTCCAATTGATGTAGTAATCATTGATCAATGTAGTAGAATACAATAAAGTATTGGTGGTCCTGTAGGGTGATCCTGTAATCATTGATTGTATTCTGCATCCTGGACTTTTTGCAAAAAAAACATTTTAAAAAAACCGCTCCAAATTGAACGAAGAAGGCCTATTGGCATTCCGCCGAACAGCACTCGCCACTTCTCCAAAATTTGTTGCTCTGGGCAGCAGTGAACAAAAATGCAATTGCTCGTATAGTATTTGATGAAACTCTTGGTTGTTTCGACCCCGCATCAAATATAATCAATCTCTCTGGTGTTCTTGACAGAATCCCTGGATACCGGGTAATGTCATTACTTTTCTCAGTTATTGGTATTTATCTCGACTTATCTGTGGTATTCTTTGTTGCGAACCTGTGTAAGCCTGGCGACCACAATGGCACAACAAACGCCAGGCGTCTCCGTGGCTTGTGGACGGACCTGGTCTGCGCAACACAGCCACAGACAAAGCAGGACTGCTGTGAAAGCCGCTGAATCGCTAAAAAAGCTGGTGACAGAGTTGGCCAGTCTGGTGCAACATTTGGGATAGAGTAATTGGTTGTTATACTATGTGTACCATATAGGCTTGTATCCTTCCATCCATTTCTTTATTGAGCGTTTTTTAGTCCTATCTAATTCTTCCATGTGCTGGTATGTGCCTGCGGCAATTACAATCCTAGTGTATTCTAGATCATATGTCTATATATATATGTGTATATATATATATGTATATCTATTTATATATATATATGTATATTTATATATCTATATATATATATATATCTATATATATATGTATACTTATATATCTATCTATATATATATATATATACAAAAATATAGTTATAAAACATAATTACATAAATATGATCATACTAAGTGATATAATATGGTTCGTGGCCCAAAGCCATCCCACTACTGGACAAATTAGCAGAACGCCAGCTGTAGACTTAGAAAATGATGCCGATCAGGATTTAGGTCCAATTCATGCCAATTAGCAAAGACAGGCCCCTCAAGCCATACACACTGGGCGTGACCCATCTAGAAACAGTCTGGACTCCATCAAAAGACACCAGTCGTTTGGGACCATCATTCGGCAGTGTGGATGGTTGCATTGCTTTCACCACCCTTGTTGCTATTGGGTGGGGAAAATAACATATTAGCGCATGCTTCGCGTATGTACATGTACATAAATGTGTGTTCGTGTACGGACTTGTATGTGCCTATAAGTACGTGTGTAGCGTACCTGTATGTACCTGTATGTCTGTGAGGTATCTTATGTACTGTGTTGTAGTGTAGTGTGTAATTAGTGTCGTGTCGGAACATGTAGTGCAGTGAAGTGTAGCGAAGTGTAGCGTAGTGTATGTATGCATGCATTTATGTCTCTGCACATATGTATGTGCACGCGTGCGCACAAATTATATACACATGAGTACATTATCTCATATCCTTCGGTGTGTGTTTTTTTATCTATGTCTACATAACCATCACTTATTACCAGAGGGTTGGAGATGGTGTATCTGACATTTTGATGCAACAACTATCAAAAACTGCACCTGTTTTGGATTTTTGGGAAGGTCTCATGCATCATCCCTGGTCCCTCTGAAGCCAGGCATTGGTCGCTTGAATTCAAACTCTTTTTAGTGAAAGTTGGTGCATGTTGAAATGAAACAGCCTGGATTCGACCACAGGTTTTGGCTTTGAAATCGAAAACGAGGCAAATTAGCTGGGTCTGAAATGATTCATTCCGCGAATGTGAAGCACAACTAAAGTTGTTGCTTTCCGGGATCATCCAAACGCCTTTCCAGGCTCACTTCATTTTCTAATAACGTTGCGCATCTCAACTCGCAGCTCGAAATGGAGGTGCAAGGGTGAACAAAATGTGAGGACCCATGAGTCTCTCCGCAAGGTTGAGCATATCCCACCCCGCATTGGCAATCCTTCCTGGGCCCTTGAAACTGAGTATATGGAAACAGTTGAAACTAAGTAAAGTGGGACCATTAGTGACTATCAGCATACTCATTGGGAGCGCTTATGGGTGGAATATATCAATCTCACAGCTGAAAACGAATGGAACACGCTATGTCCTGGGACGATCGGCGGTGGAAGTCGGGATCTGATGAAGCTTTCTGAAGGCTGTTGACAAATATCCCACAAACAAAATAGAAATCCTTGACAAATTATACAAAACATAATCATATCTCTCCCCATGTTGCTATGTACACACACACACATATACATATATATATATAAACAAAAATGTATGTACTGTACTGTATGGGTTTGTCTGACAAAAGGCACTTTATGGGCTTGTCCGGTAAATTACTATTATCAATGCAGCCATGTCAATGAAAAAATGATGAGCAACCACTTTATTTTAGGGTTATCCAATTTTTTTGACAACTCATGCCAGGTTCGTTGTTTACAACGGGTTCTTATAGCAAGAATCCAGACCCAACGTCTCAGGGAGACTGTGGTTTTCCATGGTTTTCCTAGTCTTCACCGTTTTTCTTGGTCATTTTTAAGATCTTCGCTTGATCATGTCACGATGATGGCTTGGATTGTGCTGCACGAAGCATCCGCTGCCACTGCCGGCCCGGCGCGTGAGGACTCGCAGTGTTTCTTCAGGATCCCTGAGCAGGATCAACCGTCTAGTTGTTCAATTGACATCTCCTTCTAATTTCCATTCCAATCTAATTTTAACTCACGGATACGGATACCCATCCATTTTCGAGGGCTGGAGTTCATGCTCATTTACAAGTACTGCAAACGGAGTCGACAGACCGCAAGAAACAACGAATTCCCCATAAGGAAGGCCAAAGGAAAACAATAATATTGCAATCTCTCTCTCATAATATCTCTGGTACAAATATGAACATCAGTATATTGATGTACATTGCAACTACTGCAGTTTCCAACAGTTCGGAGGATCCACAGGACTAGATCGGTGTCTTTCCAGCTTGGAGTGGCTTGCATCAGCGATTATCAAACATATTCAACCCGTGCTCTTCGTCTTTACAAGGCACACAGTGTGGGTCTTTAAAATTGACAGGATGTTTCTCAAGCATGCCAGATCTATGCCTCGGCATTCTGGATGAAACCAAGAGGCCACAATGGGCCACATGGTATGGGTCAATTTGCTGAGGTATACCATATACCATCATATACCTAACAAACTTAGAACCACAAGATGGGTCATTTTAATTCATGTCAAGGATAACAATCCGTCCCCTTTTTTTGGCGTGTGATCATGAAATCACCCCGAATTCCCATGGATTCCCATGGCTGATCATCATTCCCACCAACTAAGCAACTTGCCATGTTGGATCATCTTCAGCAACTTTTTCCCATTTGAAAATGCACATTTTGTGGTAGCTATGGTATTTTTCCACAAGACCATGTTATGTTTCAGCAGCGTGGCTCATGTGTCTCCATCCTTGCCATCGGCATCACAGCCATGGCAGCTGAGATCATCATCGGCTGGAAAAGATGTGTGGATGACCAGTGGATGATGGAGGTTTTCTCAATATTTTGAGAGTGGCACGTCAAGGGCGGCCCGCGGCTTTGCCTACCAAGCTATTGCGAGTGAGGCTACTGAGTTGCGCAGAAGACTCACAGTTCTACAGTTCTACGCGGATTCTGGTCACTTGTTTCCTCAGATGGGCCAGCTGGTGAAGCTTCATTGATCCTGTTGGGAAAGTGAATCAAAACATCAATCCTGCTAGTTTACTAGGATGATACTAGGATGATACTAGGATGAATGTCATTAGAAAAACCGTCCGGGGCGTGGTAATCCGTGGTACATTTAAATTGACCCTCTGCTCAATTGCGGCAATGGAAAATCACTGAAAGTCCCCTGGTAGTGGATGATTATCCTCTCAAATGCTGGAATTCGCCAGTGCCAGGGATAGATTACCAGAGGTAAGTGCTGATTCTTGCTGGTCAAATTCGATGTTCTTCTTGGACAAACATTCGCTGCCCATATACTTTGGCTGGTCAAGTTCATCTTTTCTCGGGTCTTGGCCATTCGTAGAAGGCTAATGATGCTGATGACCCGGCCCATCTTTGCGGATCAAATTCCCCCAGCTCCAAGGTACCGCTTGCCGGGGTCGCCATGTGCGTACCCTGCATTCCCAGGGGCAGGCCGGGTTTCGGCGCCCTGTGCGGACGACTGGGTATGGATTGGTTGCAGAGAAAAAGGACGTCACCAGGAAAAAAAGGATCTTTGATTCATGGTGGTAAATCACCTCAAACATATCATTCGATTGGGATTGTCACCACAGTATATGTATCAATATAATAATGCATTTGAAACATGGTCGGAATCTTGTGGGGCTACGCCAATCCGATAAAAATTAGGTGACAATCCATTAATGGATTTGCTATCAAACCACTTGAAGTTTGGATTTTGCTAAACTGGGCTGAACTCTTCTGGGTTCTTGATTGACAATGGAGCTATGCAATTCCATTTGGTTCCATCCTTCCAAAGAATACCAGAATTCGTATGGCACGGTATTAAGATCAAGCAAACTTAATGTGGGATGAATTCACCATCGACTACGTATAGTGAAACCATTAAAATAGTCCATGGTTGAACCTCAGTCTAGGGCTAAGTAGCTTCATTTTACAGGTCAGTTTTCCCCTAGTTGATGGGGAAAACTGAACAGCGATGGAACGTGATGGAACCATGCTGAAACCTAATTATGTATATCCCTATTGATCTTTATGTTCCATTAATTATAGGGATATACATAATTACCATAGGGATATACCATCCGTGGTGGGAGAACCCCAATCTTACCAACCATTTGTGGATTTACCATTGAGGGATCAAACATGATCGAATCAAGATTTGCCAAGTTCTCTGCCCAATTCAGCTTGAAATTCAATTCCGCCAATTTTTGCTAAGTTAAATGTTCATATAATATATGTACACCTTGACCCTCAAAGCACCCTAACTAATTGGTTTAAAACCACAAACACCAATGTTGAGTGGGATGAATTTCCGGCAAGGTACCCGGTACCCAACCCGAGCCGACCTTGGCGGTCCAAGCCCGACGTTCACCACGTGTTGCGTGTGGATCTTCGGGGCTGGGACTTCCAGACCTGGAGCTACATAATGGTCATATGGTTTATGGTCATCCATCCCATCATGGGAAGCCTTATATATAATATATTATATATATAGGTATATTTAAAGAGATTGACATTTTAACTCCCTCCACCAATATGGGAAAGAAAATGAAAGAAACCCATGTTTTGACCGTGACGAATATGGCTTTATGATTGTCCTCGTCTACATTGACTGAATGATGCAATGATGCAATGATACATTGATGCACACAAGCCTACTAAAAAGCATGTACCTCCTCACCCAACAGACATATACACACAAGCAAGCAAGCAAGCAAGCAAACAAGCAAACAAAGAAACAGGAACATACCGTTGTATAGTGTATTTTGACGCTGGCATGGTTGTATCCTAAATCATCTATGTGCTTGATTTCGTACCGACGCGGCTCGAGGTCAACAAGATTGCTTGGACACTGTTTTCAAATGGAACCACACTTGGATTGCAGCTTTGGGTAACATCACGGAGGCAATACAGAACCATGTTTCCAACACTATGAACCTTAGCACCTGACGTATATAGCGTATTCAGGCTCAAGCCAGGAAGTCAGTTGACAGGCTGGCAAATCTTAAGGTCAATCCAACGAAACAGCATCGAACCATCTCCTGGAATAAGGATATCAGATCGGAATCGGATATCATGTGTTGGGAATTCAGATGATCATTCAACACAAATTCTTGACCGAGAACTTTCGTTGAACATTTTTTTTTGCAGGAAACTATGGGACAATCCCAGCAGGAAGCCTGGCTTATCCCAAGACATCCCAGCACCTTCGGGCGTTGACCCTCCACGCCACCTGGCGTCCCAAGTCATAGGGGGAAAGGATTAACAGCCTATCGATGGTGTGGCCGACTTTCACCAGCTTTTAAGTATAATATATATATATATATATTATTTATTATATATATTATATATATATATATTATTTATTATATATATATATATTATATATAATATCTATAATATATATAATATATCTAAAAGAAAAAACGACCTTTAAATGCACAGTTCTAAATATGGGGATGTGCTATGCAACAATTCCATGCAGAAAAAACGGCAGGAACAGGTATGGAACCGACCACTAGATGTCAGTAAATTCAACACTTGGACCAAGGAAGTCTTCCCAGTCTAGGAGTCCAGGGCATACCCTGGTGGCAATTGGCAAACAATCTGCACCAAACCTGTGCATATGGTGGAATCATGTGGATCATGTATGATCATGTGCTATTCTGCTATGCTGCTATGCTACTTCTTGACGTGACCCCATGGATTATTCCGTGCAAGCTCGTTTCATGCTGCGGTATTTCACTCTTGCTTCAAATCTGCCAAGGGACCTGCTCATGCACCACCTGGGCATTGGATGACACGGAGGATGTCGATGACAATGATCCAGAGGATGCTTCGGAAGCATTCGATGCATAGAGACTGAGACGCGGCGGACTCCGGGTCACGGAAGTTGAACGATACAATGCAAAACAAATAAAGGGCACCCGGACTTGTCCGCTAGGGGAAGTATAATAAGTATACTTCATAAGTATACTTCAATCATTGGTTTCTCCTAGTGTGTCCCTGACTTTTCGACATTTTGAGATGAACCAACGGTCCGTTTCAGCTCTGCGATGACGTCTTTGCTGCTGGGCCGCTGATTGGGCGGCTGATCCTGAAAGTCTCGGCTTCCTCGAAGCGACGTCCAGTCCTGCGGACACGATTGAAATGCGCAAAGCTACAGCGCTGAAAGCGTCACCTGGGTTTGAGTTGCCCAAGTCAAATGTTATTTAAACCTTCAAATCAAAAAATTCCGCACACACCAGCTGGACAAGCACTCACAAGAAGTATATGAATTGTTTCTCTAGTCTAAACATTTCTTGACATTCCCGCACCAAAATGGAGCACAGGCTATTTTGGTATCAAGGGCATCTGGTCGCATCCGATTTGAACTGCATGTTTCACCTCCCTCTTATTTTCAAGGAAAGAACTATCTGAGCGCCAAACTTCCGATAGGGCATGCATTCAATATAAACCCAAACAGGTTTATATAGTTCCACTTTAGTATTTATTGCCTTGTGGTGGGTATCATTCACTTTCCAACTTCGAGGCCATGATTGGGTGAGGCTCCAGCCGTCCTGTGGAATGGTGTGTTGGAGCATCTCTTCAATAGCTTGCTGTTCTGTGTATGGTTTCTCCATCCTTGGGACTCGTCGCAGCGGCAAGATGCGGCAAGGGCAGCAAGTGGGGACTTGCAATCCCATATGATCCCTATTACATTCTAATCCCTTCTCCCTACCCTCCGGTAAACTAACATAGCTATTGAACATGCCAATGTTTAATGGGAAAATCAACTATAAATGACCATTTTCAATAGCTATGTTAAATTACCAGAGGGTAATATTGAACATCCACAAAAACATCCAGAAATCATGGTTTAGTAGAGGAAGTACATACACCATATAGCCGCTATAGCCACTTCACCCCCCAAAAGTTTGGGAGTTCCGTTCCATCAATGTTGGCCAATCAGGCTGGCAACCTGGCCCTCAAATTGCTGAGCCAATGGTCTCTAGGTCAAACCATTCCTTCTCTTTCGCTTGTCGTGCGGCCTTGTCCTTGCGTTGCTGCTTCATTTTTTCCTCGGTTTGCCGGGTTGCGAGACAGACTTGGTACACAGCGTTGTCCAAAGATGGTAGGTTCCTGGACAAGTTCTCTTCGACCATTTCCGAGAGATGGGGGTAGCACATACTAGAATGGACATGGAAGTGACTGAGAATGGCAAGATATGACCGACATGGGGCTGCAACCGGCAAACCTGGGAATCCTAGCCAGCACCTAATAATCATAGGGTGACATCATAACATATCAATCCGAGCCATGACAATGTTATGCAGAGGTGTTCTGTTGTTGTTGGTTTGTGGGGCGCTGCGTTTGTCACAACAAACCTGGCATGTGCATCTTCAAAATCAAGAGACTCAAGAGATAACCAAGGAACATAAATCTATGGTGTCTATTGGGCAATGGGGCTAAGCCACGGTCATTTCTGGAGCCAATCCATTGTGTACATGCTAGGCCCAGGATGGAAATCTGGAAGGCGGTTGAGAACCAATGCAAATAAAGCTCAAGCGCAAGGTTTCACATCACATTTTCAGGGGATCAAACATAGGGTAAAATATCCAAACATACCACAGAAACCACCATAATGTGGCATCGATAGAGTAGGCCCTGGACTTGACTTGTGTGGTTGACAAAGAAAAGAATGGGAGAACAACAAGATTTGAGGGTCCACAAAAAGTGGACGTGCAGATTTAAGTTCAGAGGTCTGCTGCTCCCAAGCCGCCTAAACATAGTGACATAGAGCTGTGAATGCGAAGAAATGCGAAGAAACTGGCAGGCAAATCAATCAACTTTGCTAAATGGTGTGAGCCTTCGGGGCAAAACAAAGCAGGCTTCTTCACTCCAAATCAACTCCAAGTTTCTTTGCGCTCCTGACGCGTTGGCGGTACTGGAAATGATGGACAAAACCAACTGAGACTAAGACGAAACAATAAGGTGTCCCTAATTATTCTTCCACATGCATGCATCATAACACTGACACATGTACATACACATTATAGGTATGTCAGGTATGTAGTCTTCACGAGGTGTAAGCCCCTGAGCTTCCCAGCTTCCCAGTGGCACAAGCCCTGCAATTATGAGCCCTGGAGTCCTTGTAAGCTGCCTCAGTGTGGAGCATCTGGGTTCCAAAAGAAAACATTTGTGATCAGTCTTCAGCTGGAGAATTGAGCAGTGTTCAAAAGTCTCCCTTCCTATAGCTTTATAATCATGACTGACCTTTGCAAAGCTTTCGTCGGTCTTTCACGGCTTAAGTTTTTGCTTTCGCGGGAGTAATTTCCTTTTGAGTTTTATTGTCTATCGCTTTTGTGCTGAAGCTGGATCGGCTGTATCTGGAGAATTTTCGAAGTAGAACCAGTTTGCAGTTTGGAAACAATGCAACGAGAACACCCAGAAAGTCCGTGGGCAGAACCCTGAAACATGGACTATTTGTTTGCTTCCGCGCAGCTTTCGCAAAGCTCTCGCGCAGCTTTGGCAAAATTCAGCTACCAAAAGGTCAAATCTGCAGGCTTTCACGCAATGAATGATTTTTCTCCGCCAACAATCATAAATGCCGCGCTTTCGCGGAGCTCTCGTGGCGGGGCTTTACCTTCGCGGAAATGAAATGATTGTACAACATTTAACTGAGATCTAAACATTTGCTGTGTTTTGGTTTTTGCCACGTAGCATCCCTGCACACTTCTCGTTCCTTCTAATTTCCGGATCATATCTTCGCTTTCTTGATGGGGTGTGCCTCCAAATTTGCTGCAAAAAATAATCCGCACAATTTTGTGCCACCATTACATGAATTCATTTGATTGAGTGATGCTTGCATTCAAATTAAATGGCATTCGCCTACGCTGTCTTCGCCCAGTTTCTTAGCTTGGAGGTGACTGCGTCGTTCAAGAAAAACAACATTTACATAAACTCCCCGCTTGGTGATTTTGACCGCTGCTTAATCGAGAACAATATGCTGTCTGGTCGCACCTTGAAAGTACACATCAGTTTATTGACCGTCAAATTACATCAACTTGAATATATATATATATACAAAAACTGTTTTCGGCAAACAGGAAATACCAGAAAATAAACATGTCCACCAAAAAATGGGGTCGATTCGAGGACAGCAAGCAGAACTTTGGACCCACAACTCATCAAACAAACTCATTGATATCAATTTATAGGGATCTCAAATTCAATCAAATTCATTGATATTGATGTCAAACTCATTTATAGTAAGTAATCCTGAAATTGAATGATCATTGCATCAACATGCATCAACCCGTTGACGAAGGCATCGCCCCAAATTGCCAAGGCACGACCCGTTCCTCCATGGTGCCACCCACTCCGGTAGTCACTGGCACGGTCGAAGGTGGCGTCTCGTCCGAGAAGCAGGACATCAGCCTTAAGGTGCCGGTGCCGTACAAAAAATGCCATGCTATTATAAAAAGAAAACATACATATGCATATGTGCATATGAATAAATATGTATCCATACATATATATATATATATATATAAAATGTATATGTATATACATTCATAGATGTATATATGTATATATGTATATATGTATATATGTATATATGTATATATGTATATATGTATATATGTATATCTGTATATCTGTATATCTGTATATTTGCATATATGTAAATTTAAATATTTATATATGTATACTTGTATACATGTAAATTTATATATGGATATATGTATATATGTATATATGTACTGTACGTATGTAAATTGGCATATATGCATATATATATGTATATGTAATATATGAAAAAATATGTATATAATTATATATGTATTTATTCAAAAATGTGTATGGAAAAATGTAAGTATATATATATGCAAAAATGTATATGTGTACACTGTATATGTGTTTTTTTTGCTTATTTATTTATAGTTTAATGTATTGTACTGTTTATATAGCAACAACCGTTTGCCCAAAGTTTCATTGAGGGTTTAGTCTCGATGCGGTTTGTTTAGGATTTGAGGCTGATTTTGGGTTACTTAGGGTTGGTTCAGATTTTCTTTAGGGATTTTTATGGGCTTGTTGAGGGTTTGTTTACTTATTGTTCATGCTATTTCGGGCTGTTTTAGGGTTTATTCAAGGTTGTTTTCAGGTCTGTTTAGGGTTATTTCATGGTTGGTTTAGGGTTGGTCTAGGGGTTTGGGATTCTTTCATTTTTTTACGCCTTGTTGAGGTCTTAACAGCTCGAAGCATTGCAAATTCCGGAGACATGCTTCAAAAGGTGAGTTTGGCAAAAACACACACCTAAACCACACAGCAGGTTGCAGTCCCAAATCGAATCGGGCAAACGTCAGCCCCCTAGCGCTATATCCTATATTATGCATAAATCAATGATTGTATGTATCTATCTATCCACTCATTCATTTATTCATCTATCTATCTATCGATCTATCCATTGGAATTCTCTCACATAATGAACATGTTTACACGCAGAGATGTCATCACCTAATTTCTTCATTTTTTCACATCTTGGAAGTGCCAGGCGACATTGCAGCGTTGACCTGCCTGTCACGCTCTTCGCTGGAGCCAGTGGTGTTGATTTCGGTGTTGATTTCCACGCTCGATTGCGCAGACGCCATGATTCGCGGTCTGCTGTGGATGGGATCTATGAAGACTGGAAGCGGCTGTCATGATCTGTGTTCTCCTAAGACGACCTGGTTAAGTGATGTAATCGATGTATCTGCAAAGACTTGTATGAGATGCCAACAACAACATTCGGATGATTTATGTGCATATATAAATATATGTGCATATAAATGCATATAAATAATAAATAATGTACAAATGGATAAATTCCAAAAACATATATACATGTGTATGTTTACATATATATGTATATTATATATATATATATATATGTGTGTGTATGATTGCATATGTATGTATGTAACAGTGTGCATCAGTTGAGGCCAAAAAAAGGCCGGGTGCTTCGTCACTGGTCGAGGAGAAAAGACCTTTCCTCGCCAGTGTTCAGCACCAGGGGCGGTCCTTGAACCAAGGGTTCAGCGGGTGCCATGCCAACATACTTGGTCAATGGATTGGTCTGACCAGTTGAAGGGAGCATCTACAGAAAACCATTGTCTTTTTACGTGTTTACGATACAACATATAGGATTGTCCTGCAGGTTTTCTCTCAAACAAAGTAGAGCTCATAGAGTTTGTAGCCGTGGCATGCATTAGCATTGTTATCTTCAAAACGTGCAGGCTGAAACGACATCAAGTGTCATGGTGCTCTCAGGACTTCTCAACTTTAGGAGTCCAAGCACAGAATCAAGAAAGTTCGATCTTCGAACAGCTTATTATGATGAGTCCTGAGCAAACAAGCATGTCCACAGAAACACCCAAAGCCAAACACTGCATGTTGGTTACCTTCATGCACCTCAAGTCAGTTGACACTTGTAATCATACAAAATTTCTTGGATTCAACCACCAACAAAGCATAGGATGTCCAATTGCCAGAAAATGAGAATTTAGAATGCAGCATCCGTCTTTTCAGTTGCATTTTGGCAACTTTCATCGCCCTGGCTGGTTTTCAGCCACGGGAAAAATCTGGACTTGTGTGACATCCCGCTACAGGAAACTTTGATGGGCCATGGAGGTAGTTGGCTAAAAACATGAACTTGTGTTTCTTGATATGTTGATCATCGCAAGAAATTACACATGATAGAGCAATCTATCTAAGATATCTATCTTATCTACCTGTACATCCTATCGATTTGTCTATCTATCAATCACGGTCCCTCCCATTGGTACTGCACGTTTGGTCACGTTTGGTCACATGGCAATACATCACATTACAGCACACGCGTAATATAAATTTAATGGGCACATTGCATACAATGCAAGCATTACCTAGATGGCATGCTATATCATGCTATAGAAACAAACAATAGATATAGATAACGCAACATCACAATGCATGTTGACTCACACACACATATTATATCAATATTAATATCTTTTATACTTAAGTTAAATAAACAAACATAAATAATCAATTAATTACACTAAGGTAAAAGTAGATAGTAGATGGCTCAACTCAAAAACCAAAATACCCATAAGATGGCACCGCGCGCTGAGAAAGAAAACGGCGCTATTTTAGCTGGAACATAAAACGAGGTCCGCCAATTGAAGAAAAAATCATTTTGATCATTGTGAAGAAATAATCAATTTTCTGGCAGGAGGTGTGTAGTAATAATAAACATACATTTTGACCGAACACTACACACATCTGCCAGAAAATTCGATGGGCCAACTCCTGGCCCACGTCACCGGATGTCACCGAAGCATCATTCGTCACTTTCGGAAAGGATGACCCCCACCACCTGTCCAACCACTGGTCCAACTCCTGGTTGGCTTGAGACCTGTACCAGCGATTTCGGGCTGCGAAATACGGTCAAATCCCATAGCCTCAGAGTCCTCATCATATTGGCTGCTTTAGTCATGTTATGTCATGTTTAATTCCCTTACTTTGCCTAATTTCATTGTGGTGCATATCCCCCACATCATTCCACATCCACCTGCTTCAAGGGCTGCACATCAATCTCCGGCGAGTGCTGGAAGTGCTCAAGTCGTATCCCCAAGCGCCCTGCAGCTCGCCATTCCAGGATCCACTGCCCGGGACCCGCGGGACCCACAGGACCCGCGGGATCCACAGTGCACGAAAGGAGCTCATGTCCGTCTTCGGTGAAGCTGAGTGAAGATGCCTGGGGCCAGTGGGGGGCCCAGGGGAACAAACGGTGAACCTGTGAATATCTAGACTATTTGTCATGGGGATTGCCATCCCAAATATGGTTGATGTGAAAAATGTCGCGACCACCAACCAGCAATAACTTACCGTTTTCCAAAACAAAACAAGTGAAGTAAGTTAGTTTTTGACATGCTTTAAGTAGTTACAACTGCGGTTTGCCTAGGATCTAGGGACACCCATTGTATCACATTTTTCTGCAGTTGAAGGTAGTTGGTCCATCATTGTCCAAACATGGGATCGGACATGCCTGGAAGTGCAATCCGGACGCTTTTGTTGCCCATGCACTCATGCAATTGAAGTAAACTAGCGCACGATTTTGAGTTCACATTTCTGACTCACATATGAATGTCAAGGTATAAGGATGTATGTATAAGGTACTAAAAGTTCAAATATCCAGCTCCTGCCTCAAACAAAAATCATCAAACATTCTGGTTTCGCTGCAAGCCAGCGGCAAAAACGCTGAGAGTGGCACGAGCTACTTGGAGAATAAGGTTCTATTCTGCCCACAGGTAGAGTTCAATGGGAACGCTACAATGCTACAAAGCCTCAATTGGTCATATCCGACGGGTCATTGCCTCAAAGCTTCAATCTGCCCAGAATCTACTGTAGCAGTTGCAGCCTATTCTTCCAAATGAAATTGGATATGGATTAAACTTACTTGCTGCCAAATTGGATGGCTTAAGACTAAATGGACTAAACATATCTAAACATGAGCAATCCTGCGGGCCCACTAGTTCCCCATGTTGAGCTAACTCCAAACGCTCGACGAGTCACATCCCAATCCAGCAAGCATCCAATGGTGCACTCGGTTGACACCGGCCTGCCATGATGGACTGATAGAATATGATAGAATCATGGCCCCATATATAGGGCTTTGTCAACGACCACTGGTCCCCTTAGTCCCTCCCGCCTGGCTTCCACCTGTTCGTTGTTGTGAAAGAAACCTGCAGGGCTCAACGTCCAGGTCTCTGCTCCTCGTCGCAGGCCTAGACCGGAAGCAACTGCCACAGATCTACCTGAGATAAAATATATTCAAATTTGCAAAACTGTCTTCTTCTTCTTTTACTGTCACATGAGTCATTTTGTTCTACCTGTATGTATAATGCATATATATATATTATAATACATATGTTTTTAATTACTCCTTTTTTACCGTGTTCATAAGCAGTTCATTCAATTTCACACTGACTGATGTCAATGCCTTTTTGATTGCGAATTGCGACCACCACATTTCGAATTGGATATTGGATGATGCCTAATCCGTCGTCATCTGCGTACAGCAGCCATTCCATCATCAGCAAGGCACTCCAGAAACATGTACATCATCATGTACCTACCATTACCTACCATTACAGTCTCCATTCTCTACCAATTTAGGGACTTGAACCTCAATCTCTGAAAAACACCTAGTCTCTATACTCTATACTCTATACCAATGATGGATTTTGCCTTGCGATGTTTGTCTACGAAAGAGTGTCGTAAAACCAATTCAGAATTCAAAGAAGTTGAATCATTGTTGGGTAATTAGTCTTCTGCAGGAGATTCTCACAGAAATAGATCAATGCAGTGAATAAAACTTATGATTACGCTGAATGTTTCACCAAAATTGCAAAAATATGATGTATAAAAATAATACTTCTTGGGTATGCGGTATACTACATTGGGGGTTCCCAAAGTAGTTGTCCTACGGCCATGTTGAACAGCACCAAACCTGAGGCCTATTCTGAAGTCTTGGGTCGACTGGTCGATCACCGTCTCGAAAAACACGTTCCTTGTGGCCATGATGTGGCTTTCGGTGCTGCACTGGCTCTGGCAATACCGTATACCTTAACCAGCATGATGAGGTTGAATCGTTGGTTAAAGGGAACATTTCAAGGAAAGATAGGAAACCTTGGTTTTTCCCCGCCAGTAAATGTACGGATTCGCCTATGTTTTTCTGTTGATCTTCCCATAATCCAATGTCTGGGACTGAAGTCAGCCCCCTTACTGCATAATGTGCATAGGGACATATTTACTTGATTTGGTGGCATGAACTGATCACTTCAAGACCGCCAGAAAGAAAGGCCTAGCGGCGGTAAGATGTCTAAAATTCTAAAGCAACAATTTCTGAAACCAACAAAAACAGTTACAAAATGCATCAAAATGCTGCAACAAATTGCAGCATGGAGGTTGTTCCCACCTTTGAACGCACCGCCGCAGTTGCACCGGGTGTCCTGGTAGCCGCCCCAACCAGGGAGGTCGACACCATAGCCTCCTGTGTCTTGTCGCCTCCATCTGACAGCTCAAAGGTGCGATTTCCCAAACCTCCGGATCGGGGTTCAGAATGTTTCAACCTCATCCGTGGAAAAACCTTATCATGATTGTCTGATGTTATATAAATGACGTTAAGGATCGTTAATGGATGAATGAATTTCTCACTTGTCAATTGTACTATCCGATTGTTGATTGGATATGATTGATCATCCCCAGTAGAAGTTGAAAAACATCATGCTTGAAACCAGCAACCTAATGCCGTGGGATCGTTGATCGTCATGTTCACATCCTGCACCCTGCACATTTCGTTTGGGTGAGATTCGAAAGACCCCAAAACTCCCCGCAGGATCCCTTCATCCTTGGTTCCTGTTCTGCTGGTTTGCATGTCTTCCAACATAAATTCTGACATGTCCTACTGTATACCTTTACTCCTACCCATGGCATCCAGGTGCATCCCGCCTCTCAGCAAGCCATGGCTGATACACCACTCGCTCTCCAGCTGTGCCAACACTGGGGCACCAGGAGGCCACACAACGGGCCAACCACAAACTCCTAGAGACAAGGGTCTAAGGGGGGGTTGCTGGGATAAGCCGTCCACGAATGCAGGGGTAGGATGGGATAGGTAATCATCCAAAACTGACGAGGAATGACATCACATAATCAACAACATGATAAACATGTTCATTCAGTGTTTCAATAGTCACTTTCGCCAATTAGGAGCATCATCATCATCATCATCATCATCATAATCATCATCATCAAGTTTTGTTTGCTAAACCACAAGCAATAGGGGACAACATAGGCTGATACAAATCTCCTTGACAGCAAAAACAGCATGCAGGAGCTTCCACCACTTTGGCATCGATCAGATCCTGCACATTGACCTGCAAAGTGGAACACTAATTCACCTGCATTTTCACACGCGCACACATTCGCATACGTGGAAATAATGTGAGCATATATATATATATAAGTTTACAATATTGTGCATAATTACATTAACAATACTTATATTTCTTATACAACTCACAGGTTTTCCACTTGATTGAATCCGGTCATGTTTTTCCCACCTGTGCTTCCAGGTTCCGCATGGACAGCCGCAAAATGATGACGGCCGTCAAGGCCACACAGGCCATGATGGCAAGACCCAGCCACAGGTTTACATATTGACACCTGGATCATGAACGTTGATTGGTGAAAGATTGGTGAAAGATTGTTCAAATTCTCAGGGTGATGGGGCTTCATGTCCTCTACATTACTCGATAACTTGCAAACTTCACATCATGGTTGATGACATGTTGACAATGAATGGTCCAACAGTCCGACTGTCGTTTTGGCCATGCAGCATGCCTACCTACCTCACGAAAACATGTGGTTCCGTCATACTTGGATTATCTTGGATTATTATTACTAATTTGCCACCAACAAACCGAAACTGCGTACCTTTAAGGTGCATTTTGACATGCCAAATCTTAAGCACACCATTGATTCGTTGGTATAGCTCAAAACTGGGTACAACTGGGGCATCGGCCCTCATTCCGCCAAGTCTCAGGGCGATAGAAAAGTTATGGCTGCCATGCAGAAACATCGGCAGGAAGGGTGACAACAATGAGGTGCAGCAACCTCAGTGGGAATGTAAAATGTCCATCCAGTCTGGGTGATGTCTTCTCCTGTGAATCTGCGATTCAGCACGTCTGATCTTCCTTTTTAAGAGACATCTGATATCTGATAAGTCATATATCTATAGTTGCTGGTTTCAACCCATCCCAAGAATATATCAATGTTATCATCATCCCAAATAGGATGGAAATAAGATGAAATAAGCAAGTGTTTGAAACCAGCCAAATACGATCTGATTCTGGATTCCTGTGATTCACACAAGCACACACATTCTCCCCGTCAAGGAGCTGAAACGACCACCCCCGTGACCAAAGCGCCTTCGGGACAAAAAGGCGCCATGCAAAAGGCCATACCTGCAAGCAATCTCAGTTTTTTGGGGCCACTCAGTGTGACGGGCCCCCAATCAATCCCTTCCCCCAACCCCACCGCGCTAGGCCACATGAGGTGGTTGGGAACCGCCGTGCCAGCACGCAGCAGTGCTGTTGCCAGGCTTCCACCACCCACGTAGAGGGCATTCCTTAGGGCCATGTAGGGGGCCATCCATGGCCCATGCAACAGCAATTCAAAGGTTGCTGGGAAGGAGGCAAATGCTACGAAGTTTGAGATACTCTTGTGTTGGTTAAAGGATGTTTCAGCCCTGGGGGTTTGAATCAAAGCTTCATTTTTCGCTCAAAATTTGAAATGCTGATGATAAAACATTGGCTTGAGCGAAGGTGCAGAAAGTAGCGCATGGAATTGTGAGGACACGTGGCTCGTGGCACCTTTTTGTTGTCCAAAAGAGGCTGCACCAAAAATTGTTCCCTGAGGACCAACATGAGCTCACAAACAACATCCATAAATTGGTTTTACAAAGAGATGTTCGTGGTAGAAATCACTATCGATCAAATTTTTGAAGGTGTTTATCCTGAAAAAAAATAGATTCGTTTTCTTTGCCTTTGCAATCAAGAAACTCCTGCACTTTCTCTTCAGGCGTCAAGGGATGAGCATCTCTACCACTTTCCCACTGCTCACGGTTGAAAAAACACTGTCCAATCATCAATTCCCCATCCACATACTTCCCGAATCTTCCCGAGAAGGTACTTAACATGACTTAACCGGCATTTAAATCCCTATAGGCCCTAGACATCCCTATTAATCATACCTAAAAAAAACGAGGGATCCAGGATCCATCGTCCCCGTCCCCGTCCCTGTCGAAGTTTCTCCAGTGCCGCGAAGCCCAAACCAGCCGCACCACCGTAGCAGCAAAGCGCCCAGGAGTCCGTGACGAAGGCGAACCACAGCAGGCGACGAACGCAGAGGAACTTCAGCAGCTCCTGCATGGAGCTCGGGTAGTGGGATTTCCGATAGTCAACCTATATATATATATATAAAGATACCAGTAGTACCGCACAAGGCGGTGGCGGAAGTTTCAAAAATAGGAAACCTATAGGAGAGGTTGGTTGTTGCGAATCAGGGATGGCAGAGCGAAGCCACTGATGGACCGAAAGGTGCTT
>Ga0126342_10007926_pt1 | contig 18985 bp, 16 predicted proteins | sample Cyp1metagenome_FD_92528 | JGI IMG/M metagenome (GOLD analysis project Ga0126342, IMG submission 92528) | Coral microbial communities from Lord Howe Island, Old Settlement Bay, Australia - Cyphastrea 1 metagenome | ecosystem: Host-associated > Invertebrates > Cnidaria > Coral ... | reverse complement strand
TTGGGGGGGAAATAGATTACAGTCCCTTGCGGTGGTGTATACTGACAGGAACAGACTGCCTGGCATACGCTGGACAATACAGGGTGAACAGCAGAGATGCGGAAGTTGATTTATTGACAAATCTTATGAAAGGCGTTTTTGGCCTGTGGGGTAGGGTCTCTGTAAACGGGCTTGGAAACCAGGTGTTTTCTGGAAAAAGGCTGTTTTTTTTATGTTTTCAGCGAAATCAAAGAAAACACATTTTTTTACCATTTTCCATGAAATGTCAGATTTGGCCCAATCCAGATGGCTACAAAACTTGGTTTTTGGCCGTTTTCACTAGAACGCTGAAAAATGGAAAAATCGATTTTTCCATTTTCCAGAGATTTCGAGAAAACCCGTTTTTTTCAAAGTTTTGATGGTTTCCGGTGTTGCAATTACAGACCCGTTTTTTTTTGAAGTTTTGATGGTTTCCGGTGTTGCAATTACAGACCCTGGAAAAAAAAACCGCACGATCCCAACGGAGGTATTGGTGCTCACAGGGGTTCAACTCTTCAGAAACTCACCACATTCCGAAGCATCCCAAAACATTTTTTTAGTAGGCCGCACCACACAACACAACCTTGAGTTGATGTTGACTAATGTTGACTATTGACATTGGTGGGCAATGAATGAATAACTCAGAATGTGCTGCGCGCACACCTTGAGGATTTCAGGACCACTAGGTTTTTGGATGACAAGCTTTCTGAAACCACAACATGCCAAGACGCTTGCCATGGATGCAGACCCTCTGGATTGCATTCCTGCTGTCGCCCCTTCAGGATTTCCGAAAGTTGTTGGCACACAGCACGCTGTGTGTTTGAAACGGCTTTAAGGGCTGGGAGGGGTCCCAAATTTCTTGTGGTAGGAAAGCTCATAGTTTTCAATAGTGCTCAGTGGTGTTCCTTTCCTTTTTGAGAAGGGATTCTTGTGGGAGTACAGAACGGTAATCTTTGTTTTTGTTTGATTACAGCATCAAGTGTAGGAATGATAAGATTGATAAGATATGATTTGGTAGGGTTCTGAGCCCGTTTGTGGCACTACAAGTGACAATAGCGAGCTTGAGAGAGGTTACACACCACTGTGTCTCATGCCTTTCTGGTGGCATGGCAAAACAGGCTTTTTGGTTCATGAGTTCGGTGAATCTCCGTGCTTAATAGTGTGTGTGTATATATATTATATATATATAGGCCATGTTTATTTTTGAACTCGCTTCAGGCTCCGCTCAAATGAAGGACCTGAAATTTAAGACGCAATCTGGAATATGGTGAGCCAGCCGCCCAAACAATTTGGAGACGAATGTTTGTCCCTACCTGCCAAGTGAGGGTCCCTAGATTTTGTCAGAGTTACTTCCTCCCTTCCTCCTCCTCTTCCTTCTGCGAGCTCCAGATCTTGCCAGACCTCAACTGCAAACTCCAGATCTCAGCGGGCACGATCTCAGTGGGCACTGCCGGACCTCAGCCAGATGGCAGAGAGAATGTCAGATAGAATGCCATAAAGAATGTCAGAATAAATGCCAGACTGAATGCCTGAAAAGATGCCGGATAGAATATCAGAAAAGATGCCAGATAGAATGTCAAAGTCAAAGTATATAGATTGTCGCCATAGTAGTGTTTCAGGGCGGGGATCACTCGAGGACATGAATTTGGATGACATCACCCCCCATGCCTGGTGCAGCAGGACGTGCCAGAAGCCGGACACGCACGCTGCAGAGGCAAGGAAGCCTGCATATCGCGCGCGCGTGCAAGCGCGTTCGGGCCAAGGTTGCGACTGTAGCGGGTGGTCAGAGAAGTGTGGTGACGCACCGGGACGTGGATTCCGAGCTTCAGGTGACATCAGCGTTTTTGCCTGGCAGACTGGCAGCAAATCACATACAGGTGGTGGCGCGCTATTTGCTGAGGGCTGTGAGTTCCATTGCCAAGCAGTCTGCGATGATGACCAATGCTGCAGCAATGCTGACGAGGGAATTGGGGGATGCTGGTTTGAAATTATTTTTGCAACTGTGGCTAGTTACTTTGACTGCCTTGCGTGCAGCTTAGTGAAGGCTTAGTGTCAATGCTGGGAAGCGCAATGTCACAATAAGATCAATAATAGTATTGCCATTTTGCAAGTACACAGTATTATCATTTTAACATAATATGATTCATATGTCATATGAATTGAGAATTTGTCTGTCACATCTAAATGTTGTGGCACTTGTTACGAAACCCGAACCCAGAGTCTGATCCGGGCAAGACTTTTTTTAGGCTTCTGGCAGCGGTGAGCTTAGCCATTAGTTTCTCATTTGGCACAGTTGAAAAACACAACGGTTTCAGAACAGATGCAGGTATGCTACCCAACTACGGAACCATATCCAATCAGCCTATACCTCATGCCCAGACCAAGACCCAGGCTCAGACCCAGACTCAGACCCAGGACACTTTCGATGCCCGGTTTCTTCGTAACAGCAAGTACAACGTTGCGTCAATTCTTCTGAGCAAACAACAGTCGTGGATTGATGATTGGGTCACTGGTTCGCATTCTTACGGCTATTCTGATTTGTCGTCTCTTCTCAACAGCCATACTGTCCCCAGTTTGTGTTGATTTGTATGTGCACGATAATGGGTTTGAGCTGGGGCCGGGTCGGTTTTCCTCCCAGGTACATCATCCAGAAAATCAAATGATCCCGGAGTCCTACATGACAATCAATGTCTGGATGTGGGACGAGACGGACTGACGGGGGTGTGCGTTTTGGTTTTATGTGATTGCCTACACTTGATTATCAACCGGTTACATGTCCAATAATCTGATACTGATATTGATTCTGCTCAAAACAATGTGGAAACATGACACAAAAATTTGACAGACATGCCAGTCCACCTAACTTTTGTTGAATTCAGTTCGTGGGATTCTGCCAGGCAAAATTCCATCCGCTTGGCTAGTCCAACTAAATTTGACTGTTTGAGTGTGATTTGTTTTTGGTGATTTGCAGCCTCACGAGTTTTTTTGACATCCCCTCGGCCCCGGAGCTGGAATGTGTGAGGAACAAGTGGCTTCTGATGTGGCACGGCAAGGTGATGGCTCATTGTTGCCATTTCTTCTGGAAGGCATTCCGATTTCGAAAGCATATTTGAAAGCGAACCTTGCTACCACAGTTTGGTGTCGATATTCATTCGGTTTGTTAGTTAGATTTAGGTGATCCTTGACTCTAGACTCATAGATTCCAGTAGAACCATAGATAGATTCATAGAATCATAGAGAACTGAGAATTGTTAGTGCTATGGTCCTGACCTATGACACATGGAATATTAGCAGCCTAGGGACAGACCAAAAGCCGTAGAGAGCTTTCACCAAGGAAACAGCGTGGTGCCAGCACATCGAACATTGTGATGTGCCAGCCTGAATCAGCCTGAGATTTTCCAACTCTCGTCTCCAGAATCTTCCGTGGCTTGAGCTTGGTTGATGGATCATAGCCTTAATCCAACAAGGCCAGACATGTTCACAGACATGCTGACTGAAAGCGAATGGACATCAAACAGAAACCCTTTCAAACAAAGAATAAGATGGAAAGGAAACCAATCAAGCAAAGTATGCACAAGACATGAACTGCTTTCGGCTCAGGATTCACAGCAAGAGACCCAATGAAAACACAATGTGCGTTGAATTCTTCAGTCGTGATCTCCAATATTGATTGAAAGACCTCACCTCTGTTGTCTTCACACCATCTCTGATGGCCTCATACCACTTCCTTTTCAAGTGGATGTGAATGGTGCGAACAGCCTTGACAACATTTCCACTGGGTTCACCCTGTTTGCGCTCATGGTCTGGACGTTCAATCTGTTCCACCTGCGCAAGCAGAGACTGACATCCTGAGGACAAGATCAGCTCCATAAAGGATGCAAATGGTAGATAAACACTACAGATAGTTTCTCATCCCCCATCTGTCTGTCTATATGATCGAAACATGATTGCGAGCACCATCCAAACTGTGATTGGCTACTGGCAGCCCACACTAATTTGAGAACAATTGATAAACTGAAAGGCCGATGTGGTCACGAATGAAAGAATGACACAGCTGACAGTTTGGTCTGCTCAGTCTGCTCCATAAGAGTGCACCGCTTTCTGTACAGGGGTCCTGACTTGCATTGACGCTGATGACGACGACTCTGCTGCGTTCACGGTCTCCTGTCCAAGGGCAAGGGTGGTGAGCAGTGGAAATGAAGTATTCAGCAGTCGGATGGCAATGTTGCAAAAACAACGGCTGGCTGCTACTGCAAACCCAGTTTGTCTGGGGTTTCACTCCTGAAGTCCTTGACCAACTTTAACAGGAATTACCTCAATTACAGACATGCGTCGCCGTCGCTCACATATTTTGGATTGGAGACAAACCACAGAGTCGCAGAGTCACAGGAGGAAGTTCGCAATCAAATCAGCAAAAACATCCATATCAAGTAAGAATCTCAACTCAGCATAAGAATAACATTCATCTTATCTTGACTTGTTTTTCAGCCGTGCCTCTATAATAGTAGCAAGTAATAGATAATATAGTAATGAGGTAAATGTTATATAATTGTTAGTTCCCCAGGCAGAAATAAAGGCCAAAAAGAAAATGAAGGATCCACAGGTACGTACCAACAAAAACCCAACATAGGCCCAACATAGCCCCGACATGACCCAAAAACAGCGTGTTCATTTGGGTCTTAATGCCAAGGCCCAAATGAACACGCCGTTCTTGGCCCAACATGGGCTCAACATAGGCTCAGCATAGGGGTCCCACATAAGCCCAACATGGCCATCAAGCTCAAAATGGCCACAACATGGCCCCCAAGCGCCCAACATGGTCCAACATAGGGCCAACATAGGCCCCACGTAGGCCGAACATGGCCCCGACATGGCCCAAAAACGGCGTGCTCATTTGGGTCTTAATGCCAACGCCCAAATGAACACGCCGTTCTTGGCTGAACATAAGCTAAATATTAAACAAATTCATGTATATCTGCATTTATTGTGCTCACTACGTTACGAAATAATTGGTTGATCCGACCCCAGAACCAGCCCGACAGGGAAATCATAATTATATATATATATCAATAATAATAAACAAATATATATATATATACATTAAATTTAAAGTATATATAGATAAAGAGATATTTTCCCAACATGGTCAGAAAGCGCTGGCCTCCAATGGATCTGCGCCGTCATCTTCCACATGATCCATTCACGGTACTGGCACTCGACTAGACCAGGCAGGCCGGTCAATGAAAGAGTTCTTTGTAGCGTGCGTACACATGGGAAACATGTGCTGCAAAACTGGAAAGTGTCTGATCTAACTCAACCAAAAAATGATCAGGAATCAAGAGTGCAGCCGAACAATCTACAGACAGTCTACTGTCTACCGGTCTATAAATCTTTGATGGCTCCGGACCAAGAAACATCCAAAGACTAAAGGGCATGGCACCAGCCCCTTGGACAGTGCTGACAATGCTGCCAATGCTGCCCTGTTGAAGCATGCCAGTCATGGAGAAGCCAAATTCTGACTTGGGACCGGAACTCCTTTTCACTCCCCGGGATCGAAGCAAGAAGCTTCTGAATTCAATGAAACGATGATGAAACCTTTCGAAGCTCGGCGTGGACGTGACCTGGACGTGAATCTTGCACTGAAATCACATCTACAGCCCAAATGAGGCCTTCCAATTTAAAATTGACATGCCTGAGTTTTCAAACTTCCTTGCGTAAAATCACAGTCCAGCAGTGTCACATTATCTCCTACCGAGCCGCTTCTTGTATGTACCAGCGGGAATAAACTTTCCATGATCTTTCTCAGATTTGAATGACGGACCTTGCCCTAGCCACTGTACAAGCGAGTCTTCTGAGACATCATGGCCTAATAATGGCGCAGTTGTGTAGCAATCTTCATGGATTGCGCACACCGCCAGGATGGCTGGCGGTGTCCAATGGGTGAAATACGAAATTTGCCCGCTTTTAACGGACCCTGTGAAGACAGTTGACCCAACACGTTTCACTTCCCCTTTCACTGGCAGTTTGACGATCATGTGTTCCAAGTCAGGTGAGTCTGCCCCAAAAAGATCATCTAGATCAGCTTCAACTTGCATTTCATCGTTCTTGTCTCGCAGCCAATCGTCTGCCTGAGAGCTATGGAGTGTGGGCAGCCAGCTGGCTCACTGTTGTTTGTTGCTCATTGGTTGTGAAAATCGGTGTCAGTGGGGGGAATTTCAACTCAGAGTTTCAAACGCAAGTAATTCGGGAAACGGAATCGCATGAAACCGTCGCGACATAGTGATCAAAAGTTCGGAAGCATATAAACTTTGGTCACTTGGTTTCGTAACCAAAAGACTGCCCCAACCGAAGTTGCAACGCAAGTGAGAAGAAGGTGCGATAACGCACTATGCAGAATGCCGAAGGATAGAAGCTATATGACTGGCAGCCCCCACCTCCGAGAAATCTGGAACTTCCTCTCCTGGTTCCAGAATCTCATCAAGTGGGTCAATGTCGTCGTCCTCGCCCTTGCTACCTGGCACTTCTGCCACTGGCCACCTCAACTCACATTGAGATTGAAGCCAGCTTTGATCTGTCATGAATGATGGGCAAGGGCCAGAGGGTCATCCGTCATCCCAATCATGTCGTCAAATGTCATAATCATGAATAAGAATGAAATCATGATCAACGATAATCTAAAAACATACAGCATAATACAGCATACAAGCAATGTGTTTCAGTCAATGGCTTTCAGCTTCAGCTATCTAAGATCTAATAAATTGCGTTTAAGGTGTAGCACAAGCACTAAGCACTAAGCGACCCACACTGCAGCTGTTTTCTCTGGAACCTTGTCCAGGTCACCTTTTGCAAGGATCGATGACATGAACCTGCAATCGGCAATCGGAAAAGCTGAGTCAAATCTGACCTGCGTCAACATAAAGCTTGGGGCTGGGGCTTCGGGCTTGAAACACATAACAACCGTCACAACCCACAAAATTCATTGTATAACTAGATCCACCTTCAACCTATTCAATTGAGGGGCAGAGACGGCGGAGAACAGTCAAAAGTCACACAATATAATTTACAGACAGCATAAGCCAGGCACTCCCAGCATAAGCCCAAACTTGCCTGGGGCAAGACTCGTACTCGATGATTTCTAGCCACACACAGGGGTCACCATTGTGGGACTTCTCAAGGAGCTCTGCTAACACACAGCGTGTAGACTGGATCCTAAACGTCTCTGGAACACGTAGACAATTTGGAGCCGAATCTTCCCTGTGGCACTCTATCAGAATTCCCAGGTGCGGTTTCAAGATGGCCTTTGCCTCGAACAGGACAGCATTGCAACCAGTAATAAACAAGTTGGCCCGACGCCATTGCAGCAAGATGACGACACTGAAAAAATCATGAAAACAAGGCCGGACAAGATACGATTAAGAAAAACCTGCTGCCCTCAAAATCGTCAGTGTCAGGGAGAGGGTCTTCGGAACTAGCTGATGAAGAGCTGGCGCGGCCACCAAACCTCCAAGAGACTCTGATGAGAGCATCTCCTGCCACTAGAACCTCCTTCCCAGGCCCGTCCCCATACAAAGTCGTCAGCTGCCGTCTCAATTCCCGAAACATCTGGGAATGGAGAGGTGCAAGTTTGTTGAAAAACTTGTGGGATCTGCACATTCCACATTTGGAACAATGGGGAACAAAGGTCCGTGAGTCTGTTTCCAAAGACTTTTGCTGCAGATCGGAGCTGGGTTCCCTCACTTCCATCAGGTCTCTGAAGTTCTTCTGCGCAGATGTGCGGTTGTGCCCATATTGCCTGCAGCAGCAGATTGCACCACACATCCAAGTCACATCGCAATCTTAGATCAAGTCCAAGTAATGATGATATACAGCTTATAGAACCGTATATTATATATACTGTATTTTTTACAAATTTTGAAAAAACTCTGACCACTCAGTGGGACATGAGTACTAGCCAATGGGACAGCATGAGGATTGACTATGGCCCGACTATGGCCATGAATCAGTGATTCACGATTCTAACTCTCATCTGAAAGAGCCCTTCGCTTCGGACTGTTCATGACTCTGCCTGCCAGTTCCAGCCTCTGGCTCTGAACAAATCTAACAATCCCAGTGAGAGAGCATGCCTGTGCAATTTTGACCGCCGAAACCCCCAGCACAGTCAGATCACCCGTGGATGGAGTGGTTTGCCCACATCCAGCCAACCACAAAACTACCATATTTCCATCTAAAAGACAAACTATAACTTTACCGTGCCTCACCTGGAATTGGAATCAGTCAGGGATCAGCGGTAGAAATGTCAGAATACCAGTGTGAGTATGCGTCATTTGTATCATCGGATAGAAGTGGCCCCGCAGCCGCATCCCCATCCCCTTGTTCGGGGCCAGAAGATCCGAAATGGTTCTCCGTCTCGAATTCATGCTCAGCCTGAATCCGAGGCCCGTTGGCTTCTTGAATCTCAATGTCAATCAAATTGATATTGTTCGAATTTGGGCTAAATCGGATGTCCCAAGCATGCTCAATGGTTGGAGCTGGTTGGTACGTCAACTCTGGCGAGTCCTGTCCAGAGACATCCACCAACAAGTGTGTTGGCTGGAACAAGCAGCTCAAAAACCCTGCTGAAACTGTAGCTCTGACGCTGGCCCGATGAGGTATTGCGATCATTGAGGTGGCTGCTCGCGATAGCACTGGCACTAGCAAAGGTATTGGAAAGCCGAAAATCAGTGGCACCTGAACCGGAACCTCGATCCCTGCAAGCCTCACTGCCAAGCTTTCCACACTCCGAAACATGGCCTGAATCACCACTCCCAGATGCAGGGGCTGACTGCGCAACTGCAACCTTTCTACCCGGTGACAAATCCATCGTGACCGTAACTATTACATCCGAATCAGACCTTGAACCATATTGTCTAAGAAGGCAAGCGCTATCTCGATTCTGGGCCTTGTCGGAATGGTCCTTTCCGACAGTACCGCTTTCATGCTGGGAAGAAATCTCAAGCTCAGACAAAGAACCCAAACTGGCCATTGTTGTTTCTGCACCGCTCAATTTCTGGCAAACTCGACGGGGACACAACGATGACAGACCAAGCATTCTCTTCATGGCAGCTATCAAGGAAACACCGCAAACGTCACGGGGCAGCTACCTTGCAAGAAAATATGGCCAACTGCCAACTGCCAGCAATTTTGAGCCATGAAATCTTTTGGAATAATATCTTGGGTCCCAATTAAATTTTGGAGTACAGCCGAGCTATGAACCTGTCACCGGTGGAAACAAAAATCCTGCATGCTGCATGCACCTTCTTTCGGTTACGTCATGTCATGTATATGTCGAATGTCTGAGAAAGATTGGAGAAGAAAGGATAGGGTTCATCAGGAGGTTTGAAAACTGCCAATGCAAGTCGGCTTAGAACCCTCGCGGCCTCATCTCTTTCACTTCAGAAGCCAGGATGGGGTATTCCACACTGCATGGGCAGCTCCACAGCCTGAATTTGCAAAATCTGAGCACATGAAAAACAACATCAAGGAAAAAAACCTGCATTAAACGACTAGTCCAGCTGAGACATTTACCCTCGCAAACCAGGCCCTTGCTCCAAATCTTCAGATTCCTGCTGCACATATCATGCAAGAGAGAATGTTTTTTATTTCCTTTTGGAGTTTTCTTGGAAGAAAAAATCATCGGATTCCTCGGATAACATCCATTATCTGACTTGATCCTACCTACAAGTTGATCACCGGCAATCGATCACAACGCCCCTGGACTTGACATAGACAAAACCACAAGTCCTTCTGAGCCTTTTCTTTTTCCTTTCCAGCTTTTTTCAAGCCTGTAAAGAAATCACGCTTTGCTTGCTTGACCGCTGCGTTCTCGGCTTTGGCCAACTTCTTCATGGATTGTAGAGCCGCAGGAATTTCCTGGCCAACATCCCACCCCAACATCCATAGACCACAGAAGTATGAAAATCGGTCAATGATTATCATTCAGACTGCTCACGATTCTACACGGTGATTTTGATGTTGGGTCTTACCACGGGCTATGGCTTGAATATGAATTGTGGCCCATGCTATGGTTCTGAATCTTCAAAGTATGGAATTCTGGAACTACAAAGTCAAAAAACAACAAAAAGAATCTATGCATCTAGGCAACCTCGGCCCTAGAAGAAAGCAACTGTGGAGTCTTGACTCTTGATCCAAACAAGTCCTGCAGGGCCGCTCTCCGGAAGTCTTTGAAAGCAGGGGAGGCCATGCCCCGTGCAATCTCTGCACCTAAGAGCAAAAGCTCGCCGCAATGCAATGGTCAGAAAACAAACCACGGCAGCAACTGACTGGGGAGATCAGGCCACAAGGTCACAAGTTGCAGTTTCAGTACCAAACTTCCGACGCTTCTATTCTTTATCTATTCTTTGACGCTGACAGTGAACTCAACTTGACTGTTGTATGTTCTGGCTCATCTTACCTGAGGCGCTTACGGTCTGAGCAGACTTCCTTGAACTGTGCCCATAGGGTTTTGTTCGCAAAGTGCATACAATTCTTTCTCCCGGCTACAGTGAGACAGTCATCGTCTACATCGCCATCATCTGCTGCCGGCCCCTCTGCTCCCAAATCAGAAGAGCTGCCTGGGCTATGACTCAAGAAGCTGGGACCAGGTCATCAATCATCATTCATGGCCTGTTCAAAGAAAGAAAAATCTACAGTCTGGAGAATGCGGTCTACACCAACCATCACTAACCATTCTCCAATCTTCTGTAGGCTACAGCCAAACAAAAACACGCAATACCTGGCTGACCCACCACAATTTGGGCCTTTCTTTCTGTACTTGGAAATGTCCTTGATCACCAACCTTCTGTCTTTCTTCTTTCTCTGCGTCTTGGTTGAGAAGCCCGTATCTTTTGACCTTGTGGCTCTTACTCTGTGATTTTGCGGGCTATAATGGCTTGAAGTGAGCTGCCGACCAAGCTTTCGAACAAGACAGCAAAATTTACATACAGCATTGGCATTGCATGCAATACAATCGATACGATACGATACAATACTGAATACTGACAATACAATACAATGCAAGACAAGACAAGACAATACAATACTGGCACTTGGCAGTAAAGGCTCGAAGGGCCTTGAGAGTGTTTAAAGGGCTCAAGGCCTCACGATTCCTAACCAACTCGACCCTACTCATGCAATCAAATTCCACACTCTGGCTTGCAGCATGGCAGCCCTGTGGCCCCCGACTTCGGAACTCTCATCGTGATTTTGTGCTTTTGCATGATGCTGTTCAAAACAGCATTGGCGGATATCAGTGGGAAACCTTTTGCATTCCCCAAATTGGTGCTGCTGCTGGACACTGTTTGGTTGTATCTGTGGGCACATTCTAAATTGAATATACCCAATCTGCATGAATGAGAGGCAGATGTCGCAACTCTCACAAACAGATCGTTGACTTTGGCCTCTGATTCTGGCGAGGTTTCTGCCATTTTCACCAAAGCCTCAGTCCACGCGGCTGCGCTGGGTCAGCAACAAGAACTTTTCTGATTGATGTTCCCTTAGGTCTTGATGAAGATCAAGTAACCTACGCAGCCTGGCTTATAGCCTAGCCGCTCTAGCCAGCAAAACTAAGTTTTCCAAAATCACATGGACATGTCCCAGATCAAATTCTTGCGGTAAGCGACAATCAGCAGACAGTGTCTGCATCTGCAACTAGGTGACTGGCTCGTCTCAATGGGCGTCCAAAACCAGGATCTTGGCAACAGTCTTTGGCCCTCCAGAATCCTTCCACCCTCTCTGCGCCTCAAGAGGCTTGCCGGTGGCACACGCACAAACACACGCCTAATGTCACAAGTGGTCCCGCACATCACATGACTCATGTGACTCATGTAACTCATGTGTTGCTACATAAGGTAAGCCAATGCCAACGCCGTCCTCAATGTGACAGAATCTACAGCAAAGTTCTTCAGAGATTCGGATCGCTTGGGCTCCCAACGTCCCTCACGAAAGCTTGGATCGCCAAGAGCTAGGTAGTTCCACGGAGGTTTGGACAACCACTCATGCAGCCTCAAAAAGTGTTGTAGCAAGTGCCATTGAAATGTCTGTCTGTCGTCTATTGTTAACATTGGCTGGTCACACATTGGCCCGCACCCACACAAACACAAACATCACAACTCGACTCGACTCATTGAAGCAATTCACTTTCGGACCATGGGCCACAGAAGGCCATGGCCATGTGACATGACCATGTGACATGTGATACATTTCATGCTGAAGGGCTTGGCACCCCCGCCTGTACCACACATTGGCAGCTCCTCTCCAAAACAGCAATGATTCATTATATTGTTACTTGCGACCTCAAAAAAAAGTACCAAAAAACATTCCAGTATCTCAAGTTTCAAAACCAATACGGACATTGATGAAGTTCCTTTCTGATTCTACTCGATTCTACTTCTATTTGCATCATCATGGCAACTGACTTTGAAAATGACATGACAGGAACCTGGAATCTGACGCGAAACTCCCACATAGCATGTCCGCAGTCCTGCAAGAATGAACCTGCGGGCTAGCTTGTGCGCGACCTTCTTCTGATTGTCATCATGTCCTGGGAAGAACCTGCAGAGAGACCACTTGATCCACTTGACTCGCTTGACTGACTCTGCTAAGAAAGCCTTACCCACAGCAACCCATTCCTGGGGAACACGATTGGGGCCTTGCCACTGTGGATGCAGACCCCAAGGGTTTTCACTTGAGAGGCTTGCCAAGAAAGGTCTTTACGGTATTCTCATACCATTGGGAACCCAGGTCAAATCAGGTGATGATTGGTTTCATGGCATGTTGTTCACAGATGCAATGTCAGTGTCAGAACTTGTTACGTTGCGTGTCAGCCTTGCAAAAACCAATCTCGAGCTGCCTGCGGGTCAAATCTGAACTGAACTCTGGGTTTCGGAGCAAGGATGCCAATTCATCCAAGCTTTTCTGGGTCAGACACCCAGACATCCTCAGACGGGGCATTGCTCACGCGGAAAGGATGAAAATTCGCCTAATCTGGAACCTAGAGTACATCAGCAATGGCACTGCAGGGCCACTGCCACTGGACTCACAAACACATTGAGCCAGCTGCCACTGTGGAAACCCGGTGCTGGCGTCCACTGCTTCTTGGCGGGTAAGGTCAAGACCTTAAGAAGTCAAGAGTCAATGACAGCGTGTGACATGTGGGACTGTCAGGGTTGAATCGCTCACAGTTTGAAACTGTTCCGTTGGCGATCCTGTCACTGTCATGTCATGTTGTTTGTGTAAGATAAGAAGACAACTAATGTAGCACCAGCCAGCAGGTCCCTCTCAATTTTGATGGGTGAACAGGGGACGGGAGCGAATGGTGAATGAATTTGTGACTCATCCTGGGGCCCGAGCTGTCAACATTGAACAAATATCTCTCGCACAACTTCTTCATGGTCCCAGACTCTTCATCAGGGTCATGTTGCCTTGCGACTGAGAAACTGAGACAGGAGACAGGTCAGACGGTCAGACAGTCAAACATGAGATTGAAATCAAAAAGTATTTACTAAGGCTAGTACTTAATACCACACCTCATGCCCCAATTGAAAGAAGGACGCAGTGACAGGATCCAAAAATTACAAACAAACCCAAGACCGGAGAATCTACATGACAGGATACAAGCAGAACGTGAGAATCAGAATGAAAATCAATTAGCACTGGCAGTGAGCGCTGACTGCCACCAAGTACTCATGCTTCAAAATGTAAAACAGGAGCTTCCGGACAGGCTCGTTTGCTACCAACAGGAGGTACATCCGGAAGTTTGTCAAAGTCTCTGCAGACCTCACGCAGGCTTGGCGGCTGCAGTGCAGCTATGCAGCCACATGTCAGGTGTCTGCATGTCATGTCCCTTCCGACTATGGTGACAGACTAGGGGCCACCACTAAAAACTGTCAGTTGCCAGTGCCAAATTGTCAATGTCTGTCTCAGAGTCTTAGATAATCTCTCTTAGCAAAGAAAAAAGTAAAGTAATACTATGATTGATTGTAGTCAGTCGAAAAACGGGTTGAATATCGATCTTCAATATAAGGTTCCATGAAGTCTCTGGAAACTATTTTTGGCGTTTTTCTTCCCGAAAATAGTTTTCAAAGAGACCCATGGAACTTCAACTTCAACTGTCAATGCTGTTGAACATGGGTTGTCACAGAATGTGTTCTACTGAGTCCTGTGCCATTTGGCAAGCTGCTGCCGGCGTGTGGTCTGCTGTGCTCGCCACGCAGCTGAATCAGATACTTGCGCCTGGGCGACGCGGTGGAACTGGGAAAAAATGCGAGATGAACGTTGTGAGATGGGAAGGGCCCAAAAAGACAACACGAAAATTTACTTTTTCTTTCAATCCGCAGCTAGTTCTGAGATATGAAATTGTATGAACCGAACCATTGGTAGAGATGGTAGTTCAAGCATGTTCAAGCTAGACTCTGCAATCTGACCAAATGAAACCCCTGCAGAGACTCTGCCTCTGACATGACTCAATTGCAGTTGAAAACAACTTAAATTCATCAAATCCTGAATCCTGAGTCTCCGGCATCGTTGTCCAACGACAATTTCCCTGTGGACTCATCTGAATCTTTCTTCCTAGTCAGGGCCTGCAAAACTGGCCCAAGACATTGGTGAAAAAGAGCCAACTTCAAACACCATCGACAGACCGCCGCAACACCCGTCCAGCGGGATACTGTTGGCCGAGGCGGCTTGGCATTCAAGAAGGTGTGGGTGCAAAGGGTGGAGATGTGCGATGACAACGCATCTTTCACTGAATCTGGCACCGGCTCATCACTATCATTCTCACCAAGACTGAGGTAAACTGAGATAGTCTCAGACGACCAATCCGAAGCGCCAGTCAACCTCAGAGCAGCGTAGGCAAGGGCGATGGAGCCATGGGCGAAACAGGGTAAAACCTGAAACTCAAACCCCAAAAACGGTCTGAGAGCCGTGGACAAAGAAATGTAAAACAACTGTACAACTTTTTCAACTCTGAAACGCTTTAATTCGAATAATATTCAAACAATTGAAGACAGCAATGATAAGAACAACAACTATCTATATGATATGTATGTATGATCAAGTATTATCATCCACCATTGCTTATCATTAGTTCATCACAGTAAGTCATCAAGAAAAAGCACAGAACACAACCAGGAAAGCAATCTAGCAAAGACCTGGAACATGATCAACTCCTCTGCTGATTCCATGATTGCAGTCTTCTTATGTACTTCCAATTGTGCAGGCGTTTGCCAAATCCCAAGTAGCGTGAGTGTCTTGATGTTCTCCTGTTCATGTTGAAGCCTTTGATGGTGAGTCAGTTCGGACAAAGGTTTGATTTTGAGCTTGGTCGCAATCTGGTCTTTCAGTGCGCTTTCAATGATGGCCCAAGATGATGAGTTCCCCATTTGATTGCCGCAACGAACCAGGTTTGTAAGTAGAGACGGGGCACTCTTCGGTTTTGATTCAGGAACCGGCTTGGGTTTTACATCTTCTGTCTCTGGTTTGGCTTTTGGTTTCGCTTTTGCCTTGGCTTTGCCAGTTGGTTTTTTCCCATCCGCGACAGCTGCCTTGTCTGAGATGACAGCAGCTTTTGGCCATTCTGCAGGCATGTCCTGAATCATCAGAAGGGCTGTGTTGTGTGAAGGTGATGCTACGCTACATACGCAAGACCACACCAAATAACAACCAGCTTACAGCTTACGCTAGTAGTCCTACAGCTTCTTCAATGCAGATGCTTCAGATGCTGTCTTACCGCCCATAAACTAAATATTTCGAAAATCTTGGCAATTAATTACCACTGAACTGCTGGGCCCCCAGTCCAATCTGTGGCACTGGTCTGTGTTGCAAAGATGCACGCAGTGACACATGCAAGTCAGCGAAATTACCTGGATGCAGCGGCTACTCATCAGTCAAAAAGCCTTGCTTGAGGCCTCAAGCCTAAGTTTAAGTTAAGTTGAAAAATTGTCTATCTGAATCCAAATTATATCATTTTTTGAAATTATAATATAAAACTCAGACTCGGCCCGTGTTCTTCTGCAAATCTAAATGCTGAATCTTGAAATACTGACTTCGATTCGAGGTTGGATTCTCTGAATGTGAGAAACTTGATCGCTGTGTGTGATGGGTCTCTGGGGCGCCACACAAGGTCTGTTGGAGTCTGGCCGCTCATTCTGGAAGCATTCCTCCGCTGGCTTCTCACCTGAGAAAAGGCAAGCTGACCATGGTTAATCATCTCATCTACTATACACTCACACATACAATAGCAGTATGTAAACAGGCAAGGGTTGCAAGCTCCCAGTACGTGAATTTTGAAGTGACAATCCTAAACTCTCATCAAACAGCTGACAAACCATGCCATAGCCACAGTCTATCGAGTGACAGTTTCTGCCTTCATGATAAGTGTGTTGGCCGGAGCCCCATCGCCCAAGAAAATTCTGAGATTGAAGGCTGCGCCATCTGAAAGCGGCAGCGGTGTCCTGCCAAGAAAGCACAGTCCGCAATGATGACTGAGAACCACGCAGCCAACCAACTTTTCCCTTTCTTTTGTTTCCGTTCTTCTTTAGTCACAGCATGTTGAAACATGAACGACATGAAAAAACGAAAAACTGAATCGTGCACTGCGCTGTCGGATGTAGCATGGGAGACATGTGACATAAGGCATTTTTTTGCAGCAGTCTAGCCAGTCTAGCATCCAAAGAAGAAAGTCGACAATCTGAACCTGAATTGAAATCTCTTATCTTAACTCTTAACCAAAAGTAACATGTGCAGTGATGCATCTGAGTCAAACAAAAACCATGGTTGAACCCTGTACCCCCAGTCTTCACATCATACCCGTACCCCCAGTCTTCACATCATCAACGGAGTCTAAAGGCATCCAACTAGACATTGCAGTTCTCAGCGCGGAAGCAGTCAGCGCCCGCAAACGCAGAGGTGGCACAATGACTGGCTCCTGAACCAGGTTGGAAAACTGCAGCCAACCCCACTGCCAATGGACTCCATCAATCAATGACTGGACCTTTGGCCTTTGGCTTTGTTAAATGTTGTCAATAACAATTCAATGGCCCGCTAGGCCTGGCCATTGAATTGTTTCTACACTACATCTTCACAAAGATTTGATTTGTTTGGGGTTGTTTGGGATTCAAGGTCCAGTGAGACACAGCACTTGCACGCTTAGAGGAGGACGCGGTGTGGCGGTTAACTACGCAGTTAACTACGCAGCGCAATCGCGAGGACAGGGGAGAACGCAGGAGAGAGAAGTTTAGACAGACCGGGCTATACAAAAGCCCTGTTTAGCGCGCCGGAGAGAAAGTACTGTCTGCAAGCGGAAATTTCCGTCATCAAATCTAGCTGGAACCTACTGACAGTGACAAAATCATAAATCATAAATCACTCAAACGGGACCGTGTCGGGATACTCTTGTAACAGTGACATGACAATGATCACCTGAGACCTGAGCGACATCTGATCACCTACAGTACTTCTGAGCGCCTTGACCACAACCGGCATAGCCCACCCTGCGGCATCTAGGTCCACGATGCAAAACTCGCCATGCTGAACCATACTCGACCTAAGTGGGCTTCACTGCTTCACTGTTCCCCACTATGCCACACAGGGTAAGGGGCCAGCCAGCCTGTAGCCAACAAGCACAAAATCATGACTTGTTCGGGGAGTGCGAACATGTTGTGGAAATTGATTTCGCACCGAGCCAGTTTGAATAGCCAGCAATGCTCGCAGGGCTTTTCAGTCTTTGAGCCATCGAACAAAGTGAAGTGACCACCCATCAGCGAAATCAATAGATGCTGCTACCTGCTACCCTGAAAAAATCATGTGTTTGCTGGTTTTGTCAGGGCATAACTACCACATAGTGTCATGACTGTTGCTTTGATGTTTTCAAGGAAAACTTCAAGAACGTAGTTTCTTTTAATTTTTGCATTTTTTTGGGAAAACAAGATAGCGCTGCATAGTGACACAGCTGGTTGTGATGTTTTCCAGGAAAACACCAAAACCAAGTTTTTGTGCCAGAGTTGTTGTTTTAGATTTCTGAGAAAACAGCAAAAACGGAGGTTTTGCTAATTTTGAAATTTTTGAGCAAAACAAGATAGTGCCACATAGTGCCACAACTGGATTTTGATATTTTTCTAAAAAAGCTAAATCAACGGTGCTTGCCAATTTTGCAACTTTTTGGGCAAAGCAAGATCGTGCCATATAACAGCTGGTTTTGGCTTTCCAAGAAAACAGCAAAAAACACAGTTTTTTGCAATCTTCTCATGTTTTGGCAAAACAAGATAGTGCCACATAGTGCCACAGTTTGTTTTAGAGATTTCCAAGAAAACAACAAAAATCATTGTTTTTGGCTAATTTGGCATTTTTTTGGTAAAACAAGATAGTGCCACATAGTGCCACGTAGTGCCACAGCTTGTTTTTGAGATTTCCAAGAAAACAACAAAAAACACGGTTTTTGGCAATTTTGCCACTTTTGGGCAAAACGAGATAGTGCCACATAGTGCCACATAGTGCCACAGCTGTTTTTTGAGATTTCCAAGAAAACAACAACAAACACTGTTTTTTTGCAATTTTGCCACTTTTGGGCAAAACAAGATAGTGCCACATAGTGCCACATAGTGCCACAGCTGTTTTTTGAGATTTCTCAGAAAACAACAAAAAACACTGTTTTTGGCAATTTTGCCACTTTTGGGCAAAACAAGATAGTGCCACATAGTGCCACATAGTGCCACATAGTGCCACAGCTGTTTTTTTGAGATTTCTCAGAAAACAACAAAAAACACTGTTTTTGGCAATTTTGCCACTTTTGGGCAAAACAAGATAGTGCCACATAGTGCCACATAGTGCCACAGCTGTTTTTTGAGATTTCCAAGAAAACAGCAAAAAACACTGTTTCTGGCAATTTTGCCACTTTTGGGCAAAACAAGATAGTGCCACATAGTGCCACATAGTG
>Ga0126342_10007925_pt1 | contig 18989 bp, 24 predicted proteins | sample Cyp1metagenome_FD_92528 | JGI IMG/M metagenome (GOLD analysis project Ga0126342, IMG submission 92528) | Coral microbial communities from Lord Howe Island, Old Settlement Bay, Australia - Cyphastrea 1 metagenome | ecosystem: Host-associated > Invertebrates > Cnidaria > Coral ... | reverse complement strand
GTGACATTTTTAGTGGAAACACCCCTTATTTCCATGGATTGCTACATAGTTCTTTCCATAGTTCTTTCCCTGGACATATGAAATCAACAGGAATCCAAATTTAAGAGACTAAGGTTTGAAATACTATATATATATGATATAATATATATATATATATATAATATATATATATATAATGTGTGTGTCATCTGAAGCCATCCCTTCCCAACAAAACAAGGGTTTCAAAATGAGAAGACTGCGAAATTCGTGTAATGAACATACGTAGCATACTCAGGGAGCCCGGAGCCTTGTCATGAGATCCATTGTCAAAGGCGACGGTGGTTGGCCTACCTCTCATGAGAACATGAGGCATGCACAATCCACTGGTCAGAGCGCCTGCTCTCAGATGTTGTTGGAAAAGTCCAGTAAAAGTTCTACAGCGATTGACATGATCCAAACCGAGCTACTCCATCTGTCTATAGCCCTCTATAGCACACCTGTTCAACATGAATCTCTGTGCACACTAGAAGCTCACAATTTAGTGGCACCTGCCCATACACGTGACTTAAGTTGAGTGCCACTGAGGTCTTCTTCCTTGGCAGCTGTGAGTCACGGCGGAGGACGCGTTGGAAGCGTTGGAGTTCATGTCTACATGTTTCTCCTTCTTCAAACGGTAAGTGTTGACGTGCAAGTTTGAACCATACCCACGGTACGTGGTCTGCGATCACTCCAAAATTGCAAATAGCCGCTGTCCGTCCTGAATGGTTCTATCATGTTCTATCTATGTCTCTCTTTGTCCCTTTACACCAGTCCTTTAGGACTTTAGGACCTGTGGGTTGTGCTTTGAAGTTTTCTGTCGCGCCAAATCTAAGCTTGGTGCTTTGGGTCGGAAGGGATTTGCTTAGCCTTTTTTGGCCCCTGTGGAATTTGTGACCACTATGACATTGTGGAGGTGTGAGAGGGTGTGCAGCTTCTTGCCGTACCTACCAGCCATATTTGCAGAGTATCAACCCCAAATCAAACAAAGTTCTGGAGGTGCCTGGATTGCTCTACAAACAGATTGCAACCACGTAACTACCTGGGCACAACAAACGCCGATGGGTGGCGTGACCAATTTGTTTTGGGGATGATCAATGGCATGTCAGCTGTCGATCCCGAACTATTGCGGAGAAGGTGACAGCGGACCGTACTTTGCGCGGTAGGGAGCGTTCCAGCGCGAAGAGATCTGCTCTTGACTTGTTTTCTTTCAGTGGGGAGAAGAGAATGACAAGAGCCCAAAAGAATGGAAATGAAGAAGCTGAGAAAAGTTGGGAAGTGATGGGCCACTAGGAATGACAAAGAATGAGGGCATTGCTCCAAAAATTGACAAGGAACCAAAAGACTTCAGAAAGAAGCACAAAGGGTTTGTTACTAGGCTGTCTTGGCTCGGCTTTTGGCTTGGCTGGCTTGGATGCTTGGTTCAATGTACAGATGCTTGGCCTGCAACTAAACCTGGCCCTCGCGCCAGTTGGGCTGCTGACTAGCAATGGTTTCCCAAACGTGGAAAAGCTGAGTGGTGCCATTAGCGCTCACACGTCGCTTGCTGCTGCACAGGGTGAAGTTTCTGTGTCTTGCATTGCGGCTGGCGGCTGCGTTGAGCGTATCTGTGCTCGTAACTTGGCCACGGTGATGGGACAGGGGAGCTTTAATGGCTGGTTAGCGGTTCTCCTGCAATTTTGCTGCTTTTGGTTCCTTGAAAGGGGTTTGGAATTCAGAGTTTTTCCTGTCGAAATACCGTCCATGTTTCGGCCCTTTTGGTGTCAAAAAAAAGGGAATCATCAGGAGTGCTCGATTCTGTGGAAAAGTCGGGTTGCCGGTCCCGCGTAGCGGTTGGCTTCAGCGGCATCAAACCAGGCGTCGCCTTTGCCATTTTGGCCAAAGAATTGTTCATTCTACTGTTTATGATGAAACGCGTTTTTCCGATCCTCGTCCGTCCTCTCTCTTCCCTTCCAACCTCTCAGCGGATAGCTGTCGCGGTGGGGGGGGCTGGCGCTGCTGCTACTAATCAATCGAAAGCAGGCCATAGCAGGAGCCGAGAAAGAACTTTTGAACGCTCTTGTTGGGGCCCTGGATAAATGCAAAAGTGGCGGTAACCCGGCCTCTACTGGTAAGGGCGGAAGTAAGACCAAGGACCCCCACCTACTCAAAGGGAAACTGGCCAAAGGGATCCTACCAATTTGGGACTTTTGGATGCCATTGTTCGTTTGGTTGATCGAGCCAAGAAGAATCCACAGGGTTTGCTCAGCCGTCTTCACTCTCTGACAGAAAGCAGCTGTCCAAGGCCGCCGTTGCAGCAAAAAAAGAAGAAGAAGAAGAAGAGAAAGAGAGCGGGTCCTGACTCACCCGGGAACGGACCCGTGGGTGACAAGGGAAAAGGGAAGGGTTCCGGTAACAAAGGGGATGACTCTTGGGTTACTGTTGTTACAAAAAGGGAAGAAGGTTTCGGGTGACCTTCTCTAGACCCCCTGAAAATGCGATTTTTCGTTTAAGGGAACATGACTGGCCGCCTGGCCTGGTTTTTCTGTTGGTCAAAACATCCAGAAATTTGGTTCTCTGTTGAAAACCAAGACCGGGACCACCAAATTTGTTCTGCTTTGTCAGTCAAGGATGAAGTTTTGGAAGTTATTCAAATGGTGAAAGGAAATAAAGATACGGTTGCCACTGTTTTGTTTCCGTGCCCCCCTGACATTAAATTGGATGATGATTTCACCGCTGTTTCAAGTCCGGTTCTTGCTTTTAATGGCAGACTGGTCACTAGAAATTTGGCGAAATGGAGCTCCACCGACTCAACCTTGCCTCAAGGGATTCGTGGTGCTGTTCCGATGGAGAAACGGCCTAAAGGAACTTCCTGGGAACAAAGACATGCCAATACCACTGTCATTCGGGTCACCTTGGATTCTCGTGTTTGCCTTGCGGCCTCGTGAAAAAGCTGGTGGCTAACCCTGCGGTTAGAGTGCTGCAATGGATGCATGAGATGTCTCCGGGGCGTCATGCTTTAGCTAAGGATTCATGGGGATGGGAGCTGCAATCTGGTGCGGCGGGCCCAAACACCGTGATTCGTGGCCTGTTCCGTTTCAAACAAGATCCTTCTCTAGAACCTCTTCTCACGGCTTCCGGAAGGAGTCACAACGGCATGAGGGCTTACTGGGATCCTGTGAATTGGGAACAAACCCAATAAAAAAAGAAACTTTTTGTCACTTGGATTGAAAGACAGGATTGTGAAAAAGATGCTGAGTATTCTTCCAAGGCTTCTAGTCTGGGTGGTGGACTAGGTTTGGCGCGAGGATGGTGTCAACTTGGCCTCCGTTCTTTCAGCACGGCTTCTCCTCTGGATTTCATCACTACAAATTGGACTTTGCGTGGAGCCCCCCGAAATTGGGATCAAGAAGGCGTTTCCCAGTTTTTAGGTGGTGCTGATTTTACGGACATCGTTTTTACCACCAAAAAAAAGGGAAAGAAACGGTATCACAAGGGTCCCCAGACTCATCTTCAGCTTTTGTTTGAAAGGCAAGATTTCGAACGAGCGGTGGAAAGAACCCAAAGGAATGTTGTTTCTCATGGCACCACCAGATTACATGGTGAGAGACGGGTCTCGCTTGACCCAACGCTCAAGCGTCGTGTTGAAATGGTCGATCCGACCACGCCTGCTGAGCAGCCTGAAGTCCAGCCGGCTAAAATGGACCTCCAGTCGCAGCAATCACAGGCTGCGGAAGCCAAAGGGGAGGATGACGCAGATATGGGGGCTGGCTCTGTCGCAAAAAGACTTGCTGCTGTTGGCGCATCCCCGGACCATCAAAATTGATGGAGAAGGGAACTGTCTTTTCATCAATGTTGCGCAAGCTCTGGAGAATGCTGCTGGGGGGCTCACAACCACCGCAAGGTTAGGGCTTCTTGTGTTACCCCATCTTCAAAAGCACTGTGAGAAGATGTGAGAAATATTTTTGGTTTTAGGATGCGAAGCTTCCTGACAACGCGGATTCTCCAGACATTACCATCACTGGTTTTCGCAAGTACATCGAAAAAGTTGCAGAAATCGGGAGCTGGTCTGGTAATCTAGAGCTGGCTGCTCTCGCAGCTACTCTAGATAGGCCGATTTCGATTTTTCACGCTCACGGACAAATCTATTTCAACATGGAAGGCGTTATGTCGATTTGTTTTTGCATTATGCACCAGATCCCGGGCATTATCAAGCCCTTCGTGTGCCAAAAGGCTTGGTCCTGCAGCTTCGAACGAAGGCCCTGGCTGGCCGTCTGAAAGGCGGGAGGCGAGGGGGCGGCAAGACCAAGTCTGCTAGCTCTGTTCTCGGACAATTCTGCAGCTAGCGCTAGTAGTGCCGGTAAGACTAGGGGTTCTGTTCGCGGCAAGTTTTGTCAGAAGAAACATTCGGAGATTTCTGGTCCTCCTAGCCCTGCTACAGTGCAGTCCTTGGGACCTGACTCGTAGAACCTTTTGAAACGCCGAACCCGCGATGATGATTCCTTCTCCGGACCCCAAAAAAGAGCCAAGGGGAATACTTTGGTTGATGGCCAAATTTCCGTTTTTTCTGGATGTGCTTCGGCGTCAGCGCAGACGCGGTCAAAAAGTGCAAATGTTGGTAGCAGTTCCACGAAAGCAAAAGCTAAAGCGGCCTTGCTTGCGGCTTCGAAGAACCGTGCCAATGACAAAGGATTGAGCTGTGCCAATTCTGTGGAACCGGTTTTTACTAAAGACAGAATGGTTCGTTTTCGTAAAACCACTCTTGCCTGGTTTTCTCCAAAACTGGGAATACCCCGGTTTCTCAGTTGCGTTCCGCTCATATGAAGTCTCATCATCCTGGACATTACAATGGTGCTGTTGCTTCTCATCTTAGAGATTATTTTCCTGCTGTTGAGGCGTCCACCGACATTCCGGAGGACCAAAGGGCATGGACCTGCGCCTTTTGCCCCAAAGCTCTTCCTCAATTGAATCGCAGCATGCTGCCAGGGCCAAAAAGGAATCGTATCAGGGTCAAACAGGGTCTTTCCAGGACTGATGACAAAGTTGGTTTGGGTGACAAATTGAGAGCTTTTGCCGCCAAAAAAAGCGGTGACAATTTAGGAGGTCATGAGGTGGCTGGTGTTGCTGTTACATGGAAGACTTGGCCTTCCCCTATCAAAGACAGAAACCCTTCCTTCAAGACTTGCAAGTGGTGTCGTGTGTTGTTACGCAGTCAAGGGGGAAAACGTTTGAGAGTGGCCTGTCAAGGGCTTCGTGAAAAAGCTCACTGGGCCATAGCTTGATTGTGGCCAAAAATAGATAGAAACAACCAAGAGGCTTTGTGTGATGCTTGGGGGGGTTCTATGCAGAACGTCCAAGAGTGGATTGCGGCCATGAATCATGAATGTGTTTCGTTTCATGTGGACTGGTCTAAATGGCCGCTTCCTCGTGCTAAGCGGCAAAAAAAGGAAAGCTGGTGACGTGTCTCAAGTGCCGCATTGTCCGTGCTGCTATCGGAGCGTCTCGTTTGTTGGCTGAGTCATACTGCTCATCTGCCTTCCTTGTGTTCCGCAGGGGTGCCCTTTCGGTCCTGTCGCTTTGTTTGGCTGGATGGCCTCTGGTATTGCTCGGGTGCAAAGGTCTCATGGCTTGTCTCTGGCCCGGGTCTTCATGGATGATAGAAGCTTCACTTCGTCTACTGTTGAAGGTTTGTTGTCTCAGGTCAATGCTTGGGAGTCTTTCTCTGTTGCTGTTGGTCTGCGGGAAAGTGCCGAAAAGATTCAGCTTACTAGCTCTTCTACCCAAGGTCTTGATCAACTCGTGGCTGCTTACCATACTCCGGGTCGTGTCTCTTTTGATTTTGTTGTCTTGGGTTGCTCTTCTGCCGTCCGTTTTCGTGGTTTGTCTTCCGAGGAGGCTGATCGTATTGCGCGTGCCAAACGTACCACTTTCTTGGTTGGTCTGCTTCGGTTGGGCTTTGAGCACCGGTCTTTTGCTGTTAACAAGTTTGTTTATGGTTGGGTGTGGTTGGGTTAGCCGTCTTCCCACTAAGGTCTCTGTCTGGTCTGAGTGGTCCTGTGTTAGGTCTTGTCAACGTGTGATGACGGCCGCCAACAAGTTCTTGCGTGCTATGCTGTTTGGTGGTTTGCTTCATCCCCAGTGTGTCATTGGTTCTGGTCTCCTGCGCTTGGTTCACAAGACGCGGGGTGGTGGTGCTGCTTTGGAAGTTAACCCCCGTAAAGGTTCTTTGTTGCGGAACCTTCAGGGTTGGTTCGATCAAATTGGGGTTGTTAGTCTCGGTCCCTGGAAATGGACTGCGGGTCACAGACAAACTCTTATTGATTTGAACCATATGGATGGTTTTGACCTTGCTGTTCACCGGCTGCGCGAAGCGTGGCGACTTCATCAGTGAAGTCTTTCATGTCTAGCAAAAGACATGAAGTGCCTGAACTTATATACTCAGGTTTCGGACAGTATGATTCTGTCTATTCGATGGAACAATCTTAGAGATCTCATCCGTGAGTCTCATAGTCTTAGGAGTGTGGCTGTTGGGGCCATGTTGTCGCCGGCCAGGGTCGTGGTCGTAAGGGGTTCCCCATTTGGTGATCGTTGTGTTTGGGGTAATTGTAACGCTCTGGGTACCCATGCTCATGTCTGTTGGGAATGCGATCAAAGACAGAAAAAACTTCAACCCCAAGATCCTTTGGATGCTAGGTTTGGTTGGTCTAGTGTGTCCAGTTTGCGCTGGCTAGGACGTGTTCAAGAGACTATTTGGGAGTCTAGGTATGTTTCTTCTAGGTCGTAATGACCAACGCTGGTTAAGGGTTTCCCAGGTCTCTTGGTCTACTAAGGCCTGCTGAGACTTAGGTGTTTGTAAGGTATTGCGCCGGCGGCTTGCGCTGCCGACACAAACGTGCTGTGCATTTGGGCGCTGCGCCAAAGTCCTACTACTATCAATGGCATGTCAAGAATGTTTTCGTTCAGCATTTCCATGCGGAAACAACCCGTTGGCATTGTGTCCACCCAAAACATTTTTCCAGTTTTCGTGCAAGATTCGACAGAAACTGCTTTGCAGTCAACCCATTGGCAACTCTGAGGCCCCACACACACCCAGAGATTTTCAGCTATGTAGACACGTCAAGTCGTGGAGATTATATCAGTATCAATCCGTCGCTATAGTCTATAGTGTACATATTTGTGTATGTATCTATCTATTTAATTAGTTAGTTAGTTATATAATATTATATAGTTCGTTAGTTGGTTATCTCAACTTGGCTGAGCGTCACATCACCCCAAAATTCCTGGTGCGGGCCGACGCAATCGGTGTCTTGGGAGACAGCTGCAAGAACTCGCCCGAACGCTTCGGAGAAGTCAAGCTCCTCGGGCCCGAAATGACGCCCCAGGTGACGCCCCAAGTGACACCTGAACTATGACACCACACCACGCACAAAGCCCATTTGAACTTGTGTCTTCATACCTCGCCATCTACTGGGTGACGACCAATCGACAAAGCAAAGCAACCATTGCTGTAATTTTGATTGTCTGACTTGAAAATTCAAAGACCCTTGTACCTGCAAGAGTCAAGCTCCAGGCACATGCTGAAGCCAGGGTGGATACGACTGATAAAGACAAGAAGGGAGAAATATCATGAAATATCTTTCATATATTTCAATGATTTTCAATGTATGTCATGTACATTTGTAGTCATGGACGCACCAGGCGTTTTGGCGGCTGCCAGCTGCCGAGATCGGCCGAGCAACTAAAGGGTTCACAGACATCAACAGGTCAAAGATGTCGAGCTCTTTGTCGGCGCAACATCTCTCAGGCCTTTTTGGAAGCTGGGGCAGCTGGGGACAGGGAAAGCAACACAAATCGCAATCGCCAACGAGCCTCCCTTTCAAACAAATTAAAACGCACTTTACTTTCCCTTCAGCCCGCAGAAGCATACTGCATCGGCTGCATTGGCTGCTAGTCCAGCTGCCCGAAGTGCGTATCCCAACATCCTTCTTTAGCAGTGCCGAGGCAACAATCCTCCGTGAAACCAGCGAAGTCCGGGTTTTGGGTGTCATCGCACACCATTTCTTCACAACTTGGTTCACGTTTATCATTTTGGCTCAACAGGGTGTTCTATTGTTTTCTTGCACATCTTGATCCGCTATGGTTTGCTATGCTTCGCTGTTGTCAAGACTATCCCAAAAAAAAAAAGTTCCATCCCGTCCTCAAAAGAGTAGCCATCCATCCAGCAGGATGGATCTCCACGGACCTTTCGTGTCTGGTTGCCACTGCAGCATCTGGACCGCGTGTACATATCCTCGGTTCGACAAGACTCAACATATCTCAATGGACTCAACGTGTCAAGAAGCTGGACGCCAAGAGCATTTATTTAGGCTCCGGAAAAAAGGCAAAGCAGACAAACAGGAGTCTTGCCGGTCTTGCACAGTAGGCTCATGGCTGTACAGCAATGCTTCAATGCGAAACTACAAAAGGCATAAAGCGAGCAAAGCAAAGCTGAGTCTCATCCCAACAAGCAGGGTCACCTTCCACGCAGCACCTCTCTTCCTCAAGCAAGCACCACAGTGCGCGGTAAAAAGCTTGGCAATGTTCAATATTGAAGACTCCTTCTTGAAGCTTTTAGTGCGATGTGTCACAAGCTTGAGATTCGAGGTTCAGGGTTCAGGCTACTTAATGCCATGCTATGTCTTCATCAAGAAGCGTTGAATTCGCCGTGCCAACAGGACTCACCCAAGGCTGAAGATTGCCACGGCAACACGGAAGAAAATGCAGTCACAAGCTGCCATAGCACCTGCACTGCAAGGACTCCAAAGGGCTCTGGCGAAGTATGACTGAGGGTGGTCTGTTTAATGTTCTTCCTAGTCAGTTGCAAGCTGCTTGTCACTATGTTGTCTAGAAGCCACCATGTGTATCCATGTGTGCGATTCATTTCCGATTCCTATGCCCCTGAATTATCTTGGTCTGCCATTGAGAGCTAGAGGCTAGAAGGCATTGAATCACCTGAGCATGTTGGCAACAAGTGCCCCCCAACTGCTCTGCCACAAAATTGCCTGCATCACCAGAGTATAGTGCTGGCTGCTCTTCCCTCGACCCTTTCCTGCGGATGCGATGGTTGAGGCAGCTCGTTGATCCGTGGCAGCGATCACCCATACCGACAATTGCTGATCCCACTGATCCGAAGCTCTGCCAAGCTTAGTGAGACTAAGGTGACCAGTGAGGGCTTTGTCTCTGCTGACTGTGATCGGCGTGCTGGCTATGGTTGCAGGATTAAAATGGAGGAAATAGTCAGCAACATTTGTGGCAACATGTGTGCCTGCTGGGAAACAGGTAGTTCAACAAGGTTGCCTGCCAAGGGATGTTCAATGGACGGACGATTCGATCGCGGATTGAGCCAGCTGTGCCACACATCCCTCCCAACGTTTCGAAGAGACACTCGCTCACAACCAGTGGGCAACAAGACATGGCAACAAGACTCGCAAAACAACGTGTGCAAGGTGAGCACTTTGTTTGTCTTGGTATCCGCATCACGGCTCATATTTTTGGTGGAATTGTCATGTGGATTTCTGTGAGGGTTGAATGAAAGGTAAATGTGATTCTGCGTCGTTACTTGGGATGATTCGCTGCATGTCTAAAATCACTTCAAGAAAGCCACTAAAGGCTTGTGAACTCTGTTGTCACAGCGTGTGCGGATATTTGATGGGGTTTGAAGCGTGTCACAATCTTGCTGTTGGAAGTTGCACATGGCATCATGGAACCCTCATGGAACGGCAAGTCTTTTCCATGTGTGACACACCTAAACGTATATATAGTACCGTATATAGATAGACAGCATGAAATAGCAGCCAAGCCAATGCCTGGGACAAAATACAAAAGCATCTAAATCCAGAAAGCCAAGAAGCTATGAGATGTGCAGCTGCAGGTGACGTTTCGTCAAATGGGCTAACATCTTCATTCGTCCACTCGAATGGCGTCCCGTCCTCCGTAGCTCCGAAAGCTTTGGAACTGGAAGAAAAATCAGCTGGAGCGATGCTGGACGTGGGGCAAGAGGGTCCTGCCCTCTCAGGACTCTGAGACAAACAAGAAAAATCTTCGGATTGATTTTTGTTTGAAAGTAAGGTCAAAGGAGTCTTGGAGTCTTGCTTGCCAACACCTGCCTCATGTTCCTTCCGCTCGTTCCAACGATACTTGTAGGCGCCATGGCCCTGAAGCACCGCAGACATGAATGCTGTCACAGCACCTGCCTTCTGGATCAAAGCAAACACATCGAGAAAGGAAGGTCATCCACGTTGAAGCAACTGATGCTAAAACGCTATCAGTCCATTTGCATTCCACCACTACGCCGTTCTGGGGCCCTTCTGGATGCGGCTCGAAATTGGTGCGAGGTGAGTCTCTTGCTTTGTCCTGCCTGATGGAAAATATACTTTGATAGATGACTCGGCATAAAGATTGGCATATTCATTCCTGAGTCTTGACCATTTGCAGAAACATCGAACAAACATTGCATTTCTCTGCACTCACGTCTCAGGTTGGAAGATTTGTTCCAACACAACTTGGAGATTTGTCAGGAGCGACGAGGAAAGCGATGTGCTGCTTGCCATTTGTTCCCCTTCCAAGTGGCCATAGAATTCGTAAAAGGTGATCAAGTCCATATCGTAGGGCCAAAGTAGTACTGCCCTGAACTGAGCAAAGGTGCTGAATTTCTTATCCGTCATAGCCTCACAGCCAAGGTGTCACACAGCAGATTGAGCAATTTCAAATTGGCATCACGCGTGTCTGCGTATCCATCCATTTCTGCCAAGTGACTCTAGTGATAAATCCTTGGAAAGCCATTCCCGTTTCTTGACTGTTCCTGATACATCCCTTTACATCCTTAGTCCTTTTACATCCCATTTTACATGAAATTTCGTCATTTTAGATGTCATTATAGCATTGGCTGAGTGTAGGAAGTCGGCTATCCGTCTAGGTTTGCGTCTTGCAGCTGATGCTTACCCGACCAAGAGGGTTCCTGCATTTAGTAAAAAGTCGTGCCTGGCCTGATGTGTCTGTCTCTAGCAATCTTCATGGGCCCTAGAGCCGACAGAAAGACTGCCCATTCTGTTCACATCTGATAGATTGATTCACGTTGTGCTGCTATGCTGTTTGATCCAGCATTGGTATTTTCAACACCGCCACCACTGACCTTACCAAGAGACGGTACGGATAGCTCGTGCTACTGGCGACGCGTAGGCGGCCCTCGGAGACGGGCCAGTCCAAAGGTTCTCCTCTCCGTTGCAAACGGGATGCCAGCTACAAAATCTACAAAATATACAAACACCCTCTGACGTGTTTTCGTCATGTCATGGCGGAGTGTATTGCACGTGCTTGCAGAATCTTGCAGAAGTATGGAGATAGACAAATTATACCATGGTGAGTGCAACAAATGGATACGCACATCAGTCCTCCAAGGAATCGCTGCAGGGTGCACAGAAGAATTGCTTCATGGGGGCCTTGGCATATCCGGCTGTTGAGGAATTTACCGCGGATCTTGAGTAAAGGAAAACAAATGTACTGCATCCAGCTGTGGCAAAAACCTGGACTGGCTTGCCACCTCTCATGACCGTTTGGACGCACCCTCGCTCAGACTGAGAATGCAGCGATCCAAAACCTCAAAACCGTCAAAACCAAATCAAATGTATCACAAATGAATTTTCAAATGAAGCAAACGAGCTGTCCTAAACTTGTGATATCTTATGATCCTGTCCGTCCCCTCAAGCCATCTCAAGCCCATGCCAAGGTGCCAAGACCTCCTCACTTCGCTGTGGGAAGTGTGTCGTCCCAGTGTATAGGGCATGAGTTCGAAGAACTGGCAGCTTTGGCGAGCCCAGTTGATATTCAAACCTGGAAGTGCTTCAAGGGTAACATCAGTGTATTGGAAAAAGTTGGAAGTCATGTCAAGGGCAACATACTTATGCATGCTTATGCATCTTTGGCTGAGCCGCTGCATTTGCAGGAAAGGATCACTGACGGCAAACTCCACCGAACTCTTCCTCGCCCAGTGACAGAACATAGAGAGAGAGAGAGATAGTTTTATGTCCCGAGATTTTGCAAGTTCCAGTTTTTCTGCTTCACAAATTGCACTGTGAACACTTGCATGTCCAAGCATCTTCGACATTTCAGAGAAGCGCTCCCAAAAGCTATTGCGAATATCTTGCTCATCTGGCACCATGAACCTAAGAGTTTTACAGTTTGCAGGTGTTGCATGATCTTCTTCTGTGGGTTTGGGTGGATTTGGAACTGGGCACAATATTCACAAGTCATTCGATCCAGTTACCCTCTTTGCATCTCCTTGCCACCAAGTGGCAAGAGCGGATGGCCAAAGTAGCCCAGCGTTGGTAGATCCACAGGCTCCAACAAAAGGCACAAGTATGGCACAGTACAAACCAAAACGTCCACATAGTTCAAGCGAGCACCTGTTGGATGACATTCTTGCAGAAGTCGATATGGTCAAACTTCTCACATGAAATCTGAAACAAAAACATCAAAAACACAATAATCAGAAAACCTGCGTTCCTGGGGCGTGCACCCGCCACTTTTTCGAACTCGGCGACGAAGCCTTCCATGTCAACAATTGCCTCCTGGGCATTGAGGCATTTCTTGGAATCAACTAGAGCCTAGAGGTGAAAAGCAAAGAGACATCCTGCCGCTGCAGTCCGGAAAACAAAGTCTGAGGTTGACAAGCAGGCAGCCATGTGTGTGTGAACAGAAGGAGCCTTGCAAGCATATGAACGTTTCATAACGTTTCTTATGTCACAATGTTTTGCCTTAGGTCAATCGGTCGAAGCGCATATTAAAAATCATGCAATATAACATATGATAATATATGATAATATATGATAATATATGATAATATATGATAATATATGATAATATATGATAATATATGATAATATATGCAATATTTAAAGAAATGTCACAAAACCCGAAAACGAATCTTTCTGCCGCTCCTTGGAGCTGGCGCTTCGGGGCACTCGTCGTCTGAAGAGCTGGGTTATCTCCTGAGGAGGCGTTCACCAAATTGCGAATGCCAACGAAGCTCTCTGGATCCCTATGGTATCTATTGCAAAATAGATACAGACGATACAGATAGATATAGAAAAATATGGAACTCTGAAAGAAAATCTCTCTATTGCAATCAAGGTACATCTGTATCCTCTGGCTCAATACAATCCATCCGTGGGTGCCAGTACAAAGTCCCACATTTCTCTGGAAGCCACAAGGGATACCTTGCCGCAACGGCAGCAAATTTGTTTGAAACTCTGAATCCCTGACAAGAGACGAGCTGCATCACAGTGGCTGAACGAACACTGTCGATGCTTCGCTCCTACTGGTATAGAACATGAAGCTCTCTGATGACTAATTAGCGAGTGCCAGAATGTGCATCATGATATTGTATGATTCAACCTGTCAATTCATCAGCTCACCCTCAGGAAGAAAGTCCAAATAAAGTATTCGCCCTATGGAAACATGACAAAAATGTTTAAGTAATCAGTAATAAACAGTACTCATATAGTCCTTCTCAAATTTTCTCAAGACTCGACTTCTTTCCCAGGACGACATCTTTTTTGTGTTGGATGTGCTCACCAAACAAGGGGTGTGTATGTTGTGCAGCCTTTCTCAGCAGAGGCACTGGTCTTTGATGAGATTGCGGAACTTGAATTCGTGCACCGAAAAGATCCGGGCCAACATTTGGATGACTTCCGCTGAGAGGGATGCGTGTACTCCAACTTCCCAAACTTCAAGACGGATCGGAGAATGCTCAAACCTCATTTAGGCCATGCAAAGCACAATACGCACCAAAAGCAAATGTGTCTGTGCGGGACGAAAGGCCTGCAAAACGCATGTGAATGAGTCCCCCCAGCGATCCGATTTTTGAGAAGGGAAACCCTGACTTCTCAAAAGCTTATATAACTACTTTGATCCCGGCCGATCTCCTCCATTGAATCATTGCAGTCCGGTCGCATTTTGTTTTCATTCTCGGTTTGCTATCATATTCTATGCTTTCCGGGTCCTTGTTTGCCCCCTTCCTAGAAGCCGTGAAAATCCAAGCAAGAAACTGATCAGCAACACGCACAGCCTCCAAAATCTCCACCGAGGTCTGTCTGCCAACTTTGGGCATTTCAAACCGGCGGCGCGCCTCCGGTGGTAGCAAGAACTCCTCATTTTTATCAGCTGCTTCCAGATTCGCTAGGATATCAACCAAGGATATAGGCCAACCTGCATCACGGGAGGCATCCAAAAATGAAAAAATGCTCCAACAAATCTTGGTGTGGCTTTTTGGAGAAATGAAATTAACAAGTATCTGGTCCATCATCTCTGACATGTCTGTAATTCCCCTGTTGTTCCATCGCCTGAGCTTTCCATGAAGTCCAACACGTGGTTCATAGTGGAGCCCAGCAAAAAGCTAGCATGCTGCAAGAAGTTTCTTCGGTCAGGATGGTCATGGCGGGCGATGACCCACAAGGCAGAAGCCATGCCGTACAAGCCTTGTTTGACAGAAGCTGCTCAGCAGCTGCTTGGCTGCTTGAACTAATTCGGCGTTTCTGCAACTGTATGGCGGGCTGTCGTGAAAATCATAGACTCCTGATTCACCAAGAGGCAAAAGTCTCCACCTTTAACATTTGGAGGGCGATTGCAGGTTCCCAAAAACCTTAGCCATCACGAAACCGGAAACCAGAGTGAGAGTGAGCCTTTTGTGCCGTGACAACGCGCTGCGTGCCTGCAGATACAGTCAAGATGCACTGAACTTCAGAAACCCTCGGACTTGCCCTCTAAGTGCAATTCATGCCAAAGAAACTGGCGCATCCCAAGCGAAGCCCCATAAGCTGCATCGCCATCCACCTCTTAACCGCAGTGCAGTGGGCTGAAGGACATGTCCTATAATTAAGTCCTATAGGTCCTATAGGTTGTATGGCATCTCAGTTTTGCACAACTTCCTTCACTTTCGAAATCTGAGTTTTGTCCAATGCACTGCCGACCTCCATGGCTGGACTGTGCTGCTGGATTAGCTCCTGCGCACTAACAGCCAGGTCCACATCTCTCGGAAAGCCCTGCTCTGCATTCCGCCCGAAGAGAGTTCGAAAGGACGACCACGTCTCATCGCCTCGGCGCGGTTCCATGAGAAGAACGATGAGGATGTCATAGGCAACAAATTGTAAATAGTATTAGAATGTATTAGACTACAACAGCGTATAGTAGATTATAATATATTATAATCAGTCCCAGTAGCTGACTTGAACCTTGTGGCCCAAAACAAGGAAGAAAATCATTCAGCCAGGCTGCAATCCAGGAAGTTCTGCGCAAGGACTGGCGGAGCCCATGCAAACGCCAAGGCCCGCAACATGCTAGGTGGCTCGACAGCATGGGGCTGTGCCCCTGCTTCCCAGTGTTTTGTCTTTTGTGTTTTTCGTGCATGCCGCCGTACTGCCAAACTGCCAACTGGCAATGAATGCTGTTATCGCTTGAGCACTGCAAACACATTGAACAGGTGGTCCTGCCTGTCTTATTGCTCCTTTTGCTAGGCAAATATTCCTATCAGTTGGGCTGCCCTTCGTGCTTGTTGTCCTACCATGTTGTTGTTTTTTGTTTTTGTTTATCTTGCTTCAGCGTCCAGCAGCTCCGATAAGCGCAACAGCCTCATATCGCATATCCTATGAAGAAGATGCGATGAATGCCAAATCAGGAAAAGCCAGCACTCCAACACCAATCAATACAGAGACACAAAAGGTCACAAGTCAGGTTGAGTAAAGTATCCATTGCAGCTTGAGACTTGCTTGCTTCAGTTGCGTCCTGTGGCGAGAGCTCCTGCGTCCTCAAAAGCAGGAAGGATGTGAATGACAGAGGGGCTGATACTGAGCCCAAACAAACTCCAGCAACTGTCCTTCGCCGTGCTTCAGCGCAAGCGGGAAGAAGCAGCTCCTCAGCCTTCGATGGGAAGATACGAAGCAAAGCTTCAGAGCGGGGCAAAGCCATAGCAATGCCATATGGTCATCATGGCAAGGAATCCTCGACTAGGTCTGTCAAAATGGATGTCTCTGTCTGTTCTGCTGCCATGTCCTTCCTCCAAAAGACTCCCGAATCTGACGGCTTGCGACTTGCCTGCCTTGAAATTCAGGAGGCCAAGAGCATATATCACGTTGGACAGCTCTTGTGGTTTGCCTCGAGCTTTCACATCAAAAATGGACAGGCTGAAATGTGCCTACATCATCTACAACAGAAAAATACAAGAGCAACTCGCTAGCTCCACATCCCGCTCCAGGTCTTTCACATTGCGGAACAAGGCCAGCTGTATGGCGACAAAATGCTTCCAAAGGCCTAAGCAAAAATCGTCTCACAAGCAGTCCAAGAGATGCCGCAAGGGCATCATTTGAGCAGACGCATCATTAAGTCCGAAGGGTTCCTGCTGCTCCCCTAGCAGCCCTAGCACAACTTTCCCAATAAGGACTGCATCAAAGGCACAAAAGGACCCACCAAACGCCAGAAAGTTGATTCCTTTGGATAGTTCCGACTGTCATCCTTATCTATCTATCCATATCCATCATCATATATCATCATATATCATCATATATCCATCCATGTTCTGTGTGTATGTATCTTATTGATTCTTATTGTATCTTCTGTTCATTTTGACTCTTCACCTCTTGAAGACCTTAAAGATTGTTTATGGCGTTTATGGCCTTCGGGTGCATCCTTGGATCATTTTGGACTGCGCTTGGTGTGTAAAATCAGTGTGACACGGGGCGCTGCTTAGCAGGAGCGCCGCGCTTTGATCTGATGTGTTTCTCCTCAGGTGTGGCAAACATAACAAAGAGATCAGAATGATCAGAAGAGATCGAGCACATGATGATTGACCCCTACAAGTAACATGATGCACATGTCATAGATGTCTAAACAAGGGCCAAATACAACCAAGATAACCAAGAAAAATATACACATCAGACATCTATAATCTGATGAATCCAAGCCGCAAGAGCAAGACGAGTAGCTTCTGTCAGAGTCTTGATGAAACCCCGCTGCTTTGCCTTGTCCTCAATGCCTCGGATCTTTGCCTCCAAACGCTCCATGTCTTGGAAGTTCAGAGCCTTTACACTTGGAGCAGACTCAGCAGGCATAGGTCGCATAGGTATGTCAGGATGTGCCGCGTTTGCCGCGTTTGCTGTCCTGGCTGCAGTTGCCGCAGTGGCTGCCGTGGCTGCGCTTGCCACATTTGCAGGTCTTCTTGCCTACGTGGCAAGAACCAACATAAACCCCACTGCACAGGTCTCAAAACTCCAGCCCTGCAATAGGAGTTCAAACTAGTCTCTTGGGTGTACAAAAAAACATTAGAAAACCATAAAAAGGCAAGAGAAATCTGCCGTTCAAAGTCCAGGCATAGTCCAAGCATCGTTCGTGGATTCCTTGCTGGGTTCGGCATCTGAAGAGGCAGTGCTGGAGCTGCTGCTCTCAGAACTGCTTTCCGACTCAGAATCTCCTGCAGTCTCACCTTGCGTCGACCGTTCGCGCTTCTTCGCTCTCAAAAAAGCTTCAAGGCGTTCCTTGGTCTTTGAAGGCAACGATGAGATAGCTTCAGAGCGCTTCTCCTCTGTAAGCTGCAACAAACGAGCCCACAGCTTTGCGGCAAAAGCATGCTCCACTACACTGGCCTCAGTTGCACTATCATTTTGAGCCGATTCCATGGGTCTCTCTGGTGGTCTCTCTGGTGGTCGCTCTGGTGGTCGCTCTGGTGTTCTCACCAGTTTGGGTCCTGAATTTGCCTTCGGTGAAGGCACCGGCTTGGCCTTAGGGGTTGGTGCAGCTTTTGGCGCTCGGTTGATCCTGTGCATTGACGGGATTTCAGCAAAAGCCAACTCGATTGTCTCTTCTAAGGTGCGCCGCCTTTTTCGCGGTTCGCTTCGTTGACTCCCTTTTGTCGGTGCCTTGAAGGCAGCTGCAGCTGCTGCTGCTGCCCTGAAAGCATCAGGGAATGGCGTGCTGAATGGTGTGAAGACTGAAGTGTCTGAGCTTGGAGAATTGGAGCCGTTCGATGGTTTGCGTGTCAATGGCTGTGTAGGCACCGTTTTGAGGAGAGCTTCATAGGCAGTCTTCACAGAACGAAACTCCTCCACGTTGCCTCCCTTGTCAGGGTGGGTTTCCAGCGCACGCTTCTTATACGCAGCTCTGAGCTCTTCCTCATTGCACCCAGGCTGAATACCGAGCACCCGATATGGTGAGAGCATTCTGCATCAAGCATCCCTCACCATCATGCACAAGGCACGGCTGCATCTTTCATGCCTTGGACTAAATGTAAACTTGTGCAGGCTCATATCAGTGTTTGCCTGGATCCGAAACCTGAGTGGACGTCTTTCAGGTCACTACTTGGCTGCATGTACATGATCTATCAAAAAGCTTGCATACTAGTTCGTTGCAGTCTGCACATGCTTCCAGGCGGCTGAAACCCAGAACATATAGAATCTGGCGTTCTTTTTGCAATGAATCTAGCCGCTACTCATCGAGAACCAACAGCTGCGAGCCACATAAATCGAGATGCATCACAATGCAAAGGCAACACAGCGGTTTGGAATGCATCAATTAGTTTATATACATATTATTTTTTAATATATGTAAATAAATACTTACAAAACATATATATATATATACATATATATATATATATATTGTACGTACATACATATATATATATGTGTGTGTGTGAATGTATGTATGTATATTATATATATATATATACCCAGGATGTATATATATATATATATACATGCGTGTATATATGTATATGTATATGTGTATGTATATGTATATGTATATGTGTATGTGTATGTGTATGTGTATGTATGCGTGTATGTACCACAGTGTATGTATGTATGTATGTATGTATGTATGCATGTATGCATGTATGCATGTATGCATGTATGCATGTATGCATGTATGCATGTATGCATGTATGCATGTATGCATGTATGCATGTATGCATG
>Ga0126342_10007924_pt1 | contig 18989 bp, 21 predicted proteins | sample Cyp1metagenome_FD_92528 | JGI IMG/M metagenome (GOLD analysis project Ga0126342, IMG submission 92528) | Coral microbial communities from Lord Howe Island, Old Settlement Bay, Australia - Cyphastrea 1 metagenome | ecosystem: Host-associated > Invertebrates > Cnidaria > Coral ... | reverse complement strand
TACCACTACCCACTACCTACTACCTACTACCTACTACCTACTACCTACTACCTACTACCTACTACCTACTACCTACTACCTACTACCTACTACCTACTACCTACTACCTACTACTACTACTACCACTACTACTACTACTACTACTACTATACATATGATACATATGTAGATACATATACATATAGCATATTATAGCATTATATATATATATATATATCAGTATAAATCTAGATATGAACATAAGCAAATCAAACCATCAGTTTTGCATGGTAATCCTGACCTGGGAGGCGCTGCTTCCCTGCACCTCCCGCATTCTTCATTCAGCCCTGGTGGGCCTCCCGCACGGGTCCCAACTTCACCGGTTGAATTTGTCGCTATTTATTTTTCTGCATGTTTTAGGGGGTTGCGGAAAAAAAAAACATTGATCCAACTTGGGGATCGAAGAGGAAGAAAATCACTTTCTTCGAGTGATCCCCAGCCTGAAACACTTTTCCGACATAGTTTCTGACATGCCATCTGGAAGTATACATGGCATATATTTATTCTGGCACTCCATCTGACATTCTTTCTGGCATATACTTTGACATTCTATCTGGCATTCTGTCTGGCATATTTTCTGACATACTTTCTTGCATATGTTCTGACATTTATTCTGGCATTCTTTCTGGCATCTATTCTGACATTCTCTTCGACATTCAATTTTGGCATTCTATTTGGCATCTATTCGGACATTGGCATATGTATCCATGTTCATAGTAATCCAAAAAAAGATAGAACAGCAATTTGCCACCAATTTAGTAGGATTTTACCAATTTCTATCGTTTTTTTGGGGGCGGGGCCCCGGGGCCCGCCTGCCAAGGCCCAATCTGGATGTAGCTGCCTGGCTCCGAGAGGTTCCAAGGCGGCAGATCGTGGGGATCGTGGGGGCACCGTGCCCCAATGGTGTTCGCTCAGTTGGGGCTTAAATAACTCCACTAACTTGGGATAAATGGGGTTTATGTGCTATATATATATATATATATCTATATATCGAACTAATATAACTATGCATCACTATGCTTTAAATGAAAAACTACTGGCAGTGGCATAAGCTTTAACCAACAAAATCACCGACCTGCCGGAAAAAAACTGGGGATATCATGGAAGGTTCATTGAATATAAGATGGTATAATATGGTATAATTATATTATCAATGCCCTCCAGTCATCACTGGAAAATACAGCCAGCTGTGTTCCATGAAAATTTCCAGTGGGGAATTTCGGCACCCCCATCTGCGAAAGGCCCAGTTCCTCCGGTTTCCGCGCCTGGACCGCTGGACCGCTGGACCGTTTGTTGCGGGCCAGCTGTCAAAAATGTGGGGAGAAAGCGGTCCTGGGAACCACTTGTCACGCTTGTGCCAGTAAGGCATCTCAGGGGTTCAGTGAAGGGCCTGGAAACAGTGGGAGTGACCTGCCCGAATCCTGCTGAACCTTGATAACTAATTCAAGGGAAGCATGATAACAAGAAGTTTTTTTTTTCAAAGAACCTTACCGTATCCACCATTTTTACCGTATCTGGAAATGAAACAATGGTTTGCTTGAAAATCCACGGGTTAATTATGTATATATATATATTATATATATATGATTATGTTCCGGGCTGAAAACCCATATTTACATAGGAGCTTCAAGCTAGCCATATTTGATTGCCAGAGGTCAATCCTGTAAGGTGCAGCTACCCGAGAGAATCTCCAGCAAAGAGCGCAGCAGAGCAGGTGCAGCAGGGAAAATCGCCCCGGGTTCTTGCTCGAAGTACCCAAAAAACTCAAAATATGAACGGAAACGCCTGTTGAAATCTGTTGAACCTTGATATGGAACCATGAAACAGTATGAAAAAGTAGGCTTTGGAGAATTTTTTTGTTCCAGGGTCAGTCAGTAGTATGCCGAACAATTTTAGTTGCCAGGCTGCTCTAACTGAGGCGTCTCGAAACGTTTCGTTGCCAAGCCAGGCAAGCCGCTGACATGGTGCGTCAGAAATGTGCCCAGCGGCTCAGAAACAAATCCCTGCCTGGCTTTACACAGTATGATCATGAAAGAATTCCAATATGAATAGCAAGATATGTGTATGCACACGCACACGCACATATATATATATATTATACACGTATATGTGAGATATACATCTATAGTGACATGTGATAGATAGGTATGACATGGTATGACACTAACATATTGTATCTATCTATGCATACGGCATACGTATAGATGACTTGCCATTGACCCCTAGGCCACCTGTGCCGGAGCGCTCTGGCGCTCCTGCCAATCGGCGGAGTTCTGCGATGTGCGCACGCGCCCTTGGCTCGGCTCCAACGTGATCCAAGCAGGATTTATGGATATGGGTTTGTCTGAAAATAGAGTATATTCCCAATTATAACCATTTAATAGGGATAATGATCATTAACCATTGGGTTTAGGGGTACACTATTTTCAGACACACCCATATTGGAGGATACCCTCTGGTAAATTCATATAGACCCTGAAAATAAGCAATTTTCCAATGAGAAGTGGCTGCAAAAAAACCCGGTTGGTTGATAATTGATGAGTTTGAATTCGAAACTCATCTTCCAACCCCGGTGAGAGGCAGGGTAAATTATAATGACCTCATTGCGACCGAACCCTGGAATGATGCTTAGGATTCGGGGAATCATCCCCAAATGCCCTCATTTCAGCTATTTTCAGGCTAGTGAATGATCAAATTCAGCCAGATTTCATGGGAGATTCATAGAGATCATGGGATTTCTTTGGGTGTTTTATCGGTTTTATGTCGTGATTTTTTTTTATTTTCATCGGATATTCATGGTGATATGAACATCATCCAGTCCAACTTTGAGCAGCATCCAGTCCAGCACCAGGTCGTGCGGAGCTGGACCATGAGCTCGCGCATCTTACAGCATGGGTGGATGAATTGGACCTGGAAAAGGTGGGTTGGGATGGGCGGTGATGACCAGGTTGGGATTTCACCAAAAGAACCATAAAAGATGAGGATTTTCAATGGGAAATCCAAGAGCTTATGAGTTATTTATGAGGTATTTTCATGATTATGAGTTATTTATGATGATTTAACATGATTTACCTTGAAATTTGGCAGTTTCCTGCGGACAATGGGCCACTTGTTGACGATGTACGACAAGTAAACTATAGTAAACTGGTGATTTTCCATGTCAATGGCGATTCAATTGTGTTATCCTCCGACATTCAAACATGGGGAGTTGGGAAATCCATCGGGAAATCCCCGAACTGAGTGGAGGTTTCCTGTGTGCAGGCTTCAACCCCGCCGGAGAGAGGGATGGACGACTGGAAAACACCAGAGGCAGAGCATTGTGGGTGATGGGAATATAGAAAAACCTCCGGCCTTGAAGGCAAAGGGTGTAATTAGAATAAGCATGGTTCCTTTATACGATTTTATAATATATATATATACATGATATTCTATATCTTAATGAGTTTGGATAGTTCTTCCGCTTCAAGTTTTGTGCAACGAAAATTGGGTGGAAAAAAACGGGTAACCCATTGTAACCCTATATTGTGTCTATAGTGTCATTGGGAACATTTCCCCTAGTCAATGATGGGCCGGGCCGTGGATGCCTAATCCCTTCACCCTAAAGAGGATGCCTTGGGCCATTCCATGTCACCATGATGTTGTTTGTTTATTATGTTTATGGAACAGATTGGAACAGTGCAGCATTGAATCAATATTGAATCATTGAGGCGATGGAATGGGGCAGTTTTTCTAAGGATCTTCAACTTTGCAAAATGAGTTGCTTCGAACATCGCCGCCAAGACTTTGATTTTCGACGTGGACTCGGGCAGTGAGGACGTCATCCTGCTGGGACCATCTGCGCTTCTGTACGGAAGTTTCAGTCGTTTCAATCCCCATGGGTTGTTCAATCACATACTCTCTTTGGTTTTCAACTCCAGTGTGAGGTCAACAAAAAAAATGCCGATACATATTTTGGTGGCCAAATTCTATCCAAAATATTTATGCCGAGTACTTATAGTCGTCAATATTCACCGATAGCAGTATACCATACGGTAGATAGATAGATGCAGCCCACCTGGTTCAGGACGAAGGGCCCGCACCAGCTCCAGCAGTGAGCAGGGCGGAGCCTTCGGGAGGCCACGAAAGTTTTTTTGGTGATTTCCCCCCAAAAAGGCCCTGGTATGTGGTAAGTGGTGAGGAATGAGTTGTTTGTTTGGTTAATTGTAGTGAGTTTTTCGGGCGTCTCCTCTGAGATCTCGTACCACTAACTTTGGCGTGTGAAGTCTCGGATCTGTTCCGATCGACCCGAGAGTCAACTGGATCAACAGGTTGTGATGTTGTTTTGTGTATTTTTTTGTCATGAAATCTAGGCTGGGGAGTCAACTTTTTTGAACAGGAAAAGGAACCTGAAAACGTTCTTATAGACCTACAGGACCACCAGCCAAATAGATCCAAATAGGCGAACCTTGGAGGCTCCACTTGGAGGTCCTGGTAGCTCCCTTTGATCACTCAGCACCACCAGATATCACTCAGACGTGATCAAACATGGCGAATGTGTATGTCCGAAACCTTGAATCTACCATGAATTACTGTAGGCTATCACACACCCACAGGTTCCCCAACTAAGTCTCGAAAAGAGCGGCTAAATGTTGAGGATGACCAATTTTGTTGGGGGTCTTCACACCTTTTTCTTCTTATTCAGTTTCTACAGAGTCACGAAGGGTCATTTTTTCCTCCCCCACGTGGCAGGTGAGGATGTGGCCATGATCAGTTCAGAGGAGGAGAAGATCCCAGCCACCCAGCTGGATGAGGAGGCAGAAACTGAACCTGGAGGCAGCGGAAGCAGCATGTCTTAAAAATCCTGGCGTTGGTTGATGATGGTTGATGATTGTTGATGTTAAAGAGGAAATTTTCTCTCTCTTTTTTTATTGTTTGGGCTGGGTGGCTGGAGGATGTGCACATTTTTTTTTTTGACACTGATACATGTAGTCTCGCTTCCCAGCATCCAAGTGATTGTTGGCCGAGAGAATTTTGACCGAAAAGGTCGCAGGTGCGGAATTGGGGCAGAAGGTGGATGTAACGTTTCTTGCTTGGGACATTTGAATCAGAACTATTCTCAGTGAAGAGTGGGCATTCTTTGTGAGACATACCTATCGATACAGCATATAATATCATACTATTATATAGTACAGCAATGTACAGCACACTATTTATATCTGTTTATTATATACTTGATGAATTTCATGTGAACATCTGTGAACTATGGTCAATTATCCAATCCACTGTTACCTGCTATCCATTTAGGACGTTGAGAATCCTCCCCACTGTACCAACTGACGCTTTTTTGTTCGAGGCCCCGAGCCGATCGCTGCCGGATCTCCCCTTCGAGATCCGTTCGTGGAGCCCAGATTGAGTGTCAATGCCAAGAGTCAGTAACGGTTTTCTTTCTATCTATCCATCCATCCATCTATCTATCTGGAAAAAGGATGCGGAGAAGCACAAGCAAAGCAGTTCTTTTGGTTTACGCCTTGGACTTTCTCTGGGTTTGCTGGCCGATCAATTGGGTTGAGTTCCTTGTGTCCACACTTTTGGATTTGTGGAAACATATTGATAATTTGAAGCATCTCAGAAGACACGGTATGTTGCACAAATATGGTCACCCCCAAAAAAAAATCAACAGTAAATTCCTGTGCCATCTTTTCGGGGGTTACATCTATATCTGTAAGTATGTACCCCAAAAAAGAACTGGGTGGAGAATCGGGCAGAGGAAAATCTGCTTACGTTTCATCTGTTTGACATCGATCTATTGAACAAATGGGAGGTAGAGGGCTTGCTTCGCAAAAACGATGGGGATCGGGACCAGAAAGACCCAGTTGGAGGTGCCATCAGGAAGTCCATCAATAGAAGTTGAACAGTTGGCTCTATTACTTTTTGGGCTCTAAAATGCCATAAAATGCCAATCCTCCAAAAAATCCATCCAATTATCATATACATTCAATATGATGTTCCACCCCTTAGCCCTTGAATTTAACATGGAACCCCCTCAGACAAGTGGGTCCGGAAGATGGGCCAAGGCCCATGTGCAAACACCAAGAAGTCTGTCGCGAAGTGGAGGTGAAGAAAGAAGGACCCTGCTGATGATTGCTGTTGTGCCAAACATGAGCGCTAAAAATGTCAATGGATGTCAATGGTAATTCTGTACTGAGATTTAATGAGTTTTCTTTCGTTGTTTTTTTTTATGGTTGAACCTGAGATTTTCCCTGAGATTTTCCGTTTTTAACCCCATGACTCCATGCTGCAGGAGCCAACAAAGGACGCCACTTCTTCGTGTGCCCGCGCGCGCGTGACGAGCAATGCGATTTTTTCGCCTGGGCCGTGCGGAGGCCCAGGATGGACCCTTCAAGTGATGGGTTCCGGGGGGGGTCACCTGGCTGGTTGATGTTGAGTTTGTTGTTTTGGGCCAAGCGATGGTTATGGTTAAAACATGTCAAATCTGTTGACTTGCAATTTTGGCATCAAAATTGAAATCTCATGATCATAGACTTGACATGGCGTAATCATAATCGTAAACATAGTCTCATAATCTTACACAGCGTTTACAGTTTCGTTAATTTTTGTATGGGCCCCCGGCACCAAATGCAAAACGTGTTCCGGGTAAGGTCCAGATCAGATTCAAGATGTGTGACCACCAAACATGTCCAAAGCGGAAATATATACCCTCTGGTTATTTAACATAGCCATGGAAAATGGCCCATTTATAGATGGTTTACGGTTTACCTATTAAAAATGGGGATTTTCCATGGCCATGTTAAATAACCAGATGGTATCATCAACATCATACAAGGCGATCAACAGCCACAGATGGTCAACATTGAAGACTCTTGAGACTGGATTTGAGAATTCGATATTTTGAGAAATCCACAAGGTGGTAAAAATAGCTGGCCCCTTCCATTTTATATATTTTATATCGGACAGCAATGGTCCGATATTCTTCAAGAGGATTTGTTGCAAAAAAAGATGTTCACCCAACATATCCCTCATACTTGGAGGTGCAGTTGGGGGGCTTAATGGAATGACCATTGTGACAACCTCCAGAAACGCTGGGATATCACCCGCTTAAAAGGGGCCAGCATTCCAACTGGCAACAAGGATGGCGAACGCAGCCGGAGGAGAACGCAGCCGGGCTCCACTGGTTGATATCGCCGATAGTATAGTAATGATTTTGGTAAGGAATACCCTCTGGTAAACTAACATAGCTATTGAAAATGGCCATTTATAGTGAGTTTTCCCATTAAAAATGGTGATTTCCCATAGTTATGTTAGTTTACCAGAGGGTATGTGTGTGTGTTTACATCACCAGGCTGTTCAACGAAGTGGGGCAACTTGCAGCTTTTCCATGGTTTCCATCTGATCAATTAACAGATGGATGGATACGATCGATTATAATTTGATCACGGCTTCTTTGCTGGTGTTGCTAAGTGAGGCTCTTGTTTCATTGAGATACTTTTTAAAGAAAATGTAAGGGAACATGTGCTAAAAATCATGTTTTTTCCTATCAACTATGGAGATTCCCTGTAACTTCGCGTTGAGCCAGTTCTGGGAGGGATTGAACTAAATAAAGAACAGCACACTCATTTCGGGGACCCCCAAACAAAAAAATGCTGAAGGTTCGTTCGCGGTTACTACAAAAACATACGTGGCTCAGTTCTGGCTGAGATTCGATTCCAACATTTGGTGGCCACTCCTTTTTACCCTTTGGTTATTTAACATAGCCATGGAAAATCACCATTTTTACTAGGTAAACCATCTATAAATGGACCATTTTCCATGGCTATGTTAAATAACCAGAGGGTATATAGATATTCCTAGGGTCATATCTGGAGGGATGAAATTTCATGACGATATTCCTGCTGTCAGACCGCCCACATTAAAAATAAAGCCCCCAATGTTCGATACAGCAAAGGTGAAGTTCACTCAGATGGCTAGCTGGGAAACAAATTCATAAATGGCGGATCCTTCCCGGAGGGTACAACAATATTTTTGACTGGGATTTTGCATCTTTAATTCAGAGTTGCTAGTGCCATTGGACATCAATGATATCCACATCTCTTGCTTCACTCCCTAAGTAATCCCATTCCCCTAACGGGATAATCCCATCCCCCTAATATTAAATTCCGACCATCACTGTGCCCAAAACGGGGTTTCTATGGAGGTGTTTAGTATTGGGGGATTGGGCTTCAACCTTCACCCGCTATTTTCTTGACCCTCCGGAAATTGAACATAGCTATGGAAAACGCACCATAATAATAATGGGTAAATCATCGAACTATTGCTGGGCGTCCATAGCTATTGTTATTATAGTTATGTTACACCAACTTAGCGAACGAAGTGGTTGCCATATCTTCTACACTATTGTTATCATACACTATTGTTACACTAGTTATAGTTATAGTTATCATACACTATTGTTATTATAGTACTCATCCCGTACTTCCAGATGGGATTCCATCCCAACGGACGCAACGTCGTTGCCGTGTTGGTTGAAAACAACAGCACCGTTGTGCGGCGCCGTTTTGCGCGGCAGCTGCGCAACACATCTGGGCTGCTTGGCCATCCAAGAGACGTAAGTAAGGCGTAAGCGAAAGAACCGGGATTTGAAGCAGGACATATTTGGACTCAATGGGACTGAATGAGTTTTACATACATTTACTTTATATACCCTCTGGTAAACTAAGGTAACTATGGAAAAATCACTATGTTTAATGGGTAAATCGACTATAAATGGCCATTTTCCATGGCTATGTTTAAAAACCAGAGGGTAATTAATGGGATTTATTGGGATCGAATGTGAATATCAAAGGGATGCTATGGAATATCACAATTATGGTGTCATGGGTTTGTTTGAACATGGGATATGCCCCAATTTATGGTCACCTTGTTTGAACAGGGAAAGCGGTCGAAAAATCCATTGGAATTGGGCCTGTCCGATTTTCAGACAAAGCGAGACATATCTTCGGGTGAATTAAGCCACATGACTTGGGACTCCAACTGAGCAGCGTTCTAAATTCCCCCATACTTGTTTAGTATTGGGCTTGCATAAACTCCATAAATAGTATTTAAGCCACATGACTTGGGTAACTGCCAAATGAGGTGGAGTAAGCAAGCCAAGAAACGGAGACAGCCAGTTTCAGGCTTGTGAAGCACTGCTGTATCAACATCCGAATCCAATTAATGAATTGGCTCAGGTTGCCCACCCAAGCATTTTCACATCTACCATCTGGTTATTTAACGTAGCCATGGAAAATCACCATTTTCAATAGGTAAACCATCTATAAATGGGCCATCTATACCATGGCTATGTTAAATAACCAGAGGGTATGTGAAATATTGTGTAATTAGCTTGACAGCTTTGAAATCGTGCTTGGAGCCCCAAGTAGGGCCCAAGTACTGTCCGGAGAACTTGAAACGAGACTGTCCACGCGGCCCTGGGAATTCTATGGAATTCTATAGTCCTATGGTCTCTGTCTATGTGTGTATATATATAATATTTATCTATATATATATATATATGCATAATATACATATTTCCACACTTATATTCAGAAATGATTTCGCACACACACACATATTTATATTTATGATATGCATATAAATAAACAAATAAATAAACAAATAAATAAATAAATAAATATATATATATACATACCCTATGAATATCCCACTGCAAGGACTATCAAGCAGTCTGTTCTATTAGGTCATGGCGACGCCAAAGCGAAGTCCAATCCTAACCTTCGTAGGTGTGGTGCCGGGGTGTGTAGGGTAGGATGGATCTGATGGGGGGTTGATGGGGATATCATGGGTTTTTTATGCCCGAAGTAAACAAAAAAAGAGATGAGAAACTATGATATACTATGACACTATGAAAAAATTGCATGTTGAGAAGGGGGGTTGGAACATTCTGGACCCCGAAGTCCTGAGGCAAAAAATCATCGTTTTCCCCATTAGATTGCCACAAATTCGGGGCATACCCAGGATCGGACAGATCCATCGTAAGTTCAGTTGAGCTACGGCCCTTTTGTGAACTAGCCTGATAGGCGGGCAAAATTCGCCATTGGTAGACGATTTCCCTTTGAACAAATGTTTGGTTTAAACTACCACTTTTGTACGCTAGAGGTTTCTTTTTGTTCCGAGGGGTTTGGAACTTGGGTTTTCGGAGAGTTGTTTATTCATCTTGGAACTGACGGATTTGGATTCTTTGGACCTTCATTTTTTGGCGAACTAGGTGCCAGTGACTCAGTCCGCATATTTGTTCAGGCTCCAAATCTGAAGCCAGATAATTAAGAATCATGAGAATGATCCATGATCATGATGATCTCTGAGCCAAGCGAGTTATTTTCTGCGGGAACTCAATAGTTCAAAGGCTGCAAGGATCCCTTGGCTGCTTGATTGCTATACCATACTCACCCGCTACGGCTTCACAGAGGCTTATCATTCGGCTTTTGCAGGTGGCATCCCGGTTGTTTGATCCTTTTTGATGGTTAATATGCTGGCGTTGTTGCAGTGCAGGCGCTATCACACTTTTTCATACTTTTTCAACATCTGCCGGCCGGTTCTCTTCTTGTGACCATGTCCATGGCAGCAAAATTTTAAGCAATCAGATGATCAGATGTTCATGATTCAAAAGTCTATAACTACCACCCCCTTTGATATTGCCTACCATGGGATTTCTGTGGTTTCCATGGGATCATCATGGGTTGTCCTCAGATCGCCTCAGATCGCCGGAGGTGGGGTGTCTCAAAGCATCGATGCATTGGTCGAGATCTTGGATCAGCATCTACAGACCTGGTCCACTGATGAGCTGTTGACTGGGAAAATTGGCTGCTCGGCTCTGCTCGGCCAATGGAATCCAGTGGTGGTCCAGTCGTGGTATGGCAGCCATGGGAATCCGACTGGGGATGATGGTTACCAGCCATAAAGATCCATAAAGAATGGTGATTTTTTAATGGTGACAATGTTAAGTTGGGCTTACATGGCATTGCCAGGTCTTAGATGATGCCAGGAAGTGGATCGACGTTTTGGGGAGTCGCTGTGTGACAACTTTTTCATCCAGATTCAGAGTAGATTACAGAAATAGATGATAATAGAATATAATAGATGTGAATAATTAAATAGTTATATAATCCTCGATAAAAGATATGATATATTAGAGATATTAATATATATATATATACAGCTACATAGATGTTATACCAAGATCCATATCTTCCGCAGAACTCTACGGTCTTCACCGCGGTTGTCGTAGTCCCAGCCATGAGGTCGATCCACTCAGATGCTGAAGAGCAACCTGGCACGCTTCCACCTTGAGAGACTCGACTCAGAGACGGCTGATAGATAGATATGGATAGTTCACTATGATTCACTATGGTAATTACCATGGAAGTAACTATCAAATGAATGTAGGAATTAGATACAATAGATTGATAGATGGATAGTTAGATAAAATAAATACATTGATAGATGGATGGATGGATAGAAGCTATATAGGTGAATCACATCAGTGCCCAACCTTTTTCGCACGATGGAACTTGACATTCCCATTTTCCAAGCCCCAAACTGAGGTGTAATCCTGGCAGTTCTGATTTCCGCAATGAAAAAATTCAGCTGGGATGGGCTGAACCAAGAAATTTCCATAGTTTTTCCATAGTTTTTCCATAAATTTCAATCATTTCCATAGTTGTTTCCCGTTTTTTCCGTCACCTTGCCATTCTTGTCCGCTCAGGATCGAGCAGACCATTGTGAGTTGCTCTGCAAAAAAGGGCGGATGGCAGTCCATAAATGTGGAGGGTGTCTGATTTTTTTAATATGATGGAAAACATGATGGAAGAATTTTATACTGCGGATGTGCGACCATTTAAGATGGAAAATGACGACCCCGGTGACCACACGCATGTTTTGTTTCTTATTATCACGGAGAGTATGTCTCTGCGATGAACAGGCACTTTGTATAAAACCCTCCCTAGCTCAAGCAACCATGAAAGTGGCATATGAGCAAAATGAACATCATTGAAAATCCCCAAAACCCTAAACATGATTAAACACGAGGGATTTTCATTTCCAATGTCGTCTCAAATGCAATGGTAAGTATGTATCGGTGACAGTTACAACTTTGAGGAAATTATGGCAATTTTGGAACTTGACAATTTTTTTGATAGGGCGAGGGTGAACTTTGGGCCTCAATGTGGTGGCTGACATACCCTATGCCTGTATCAAATTCAGTGCATTTACTCACGCTGCATATGATCCTTTACAGTAGGTGCCAGCAACCTGAGCACACTATCCGTACATATACCTGTTTAATTAGATAAATATATATATATATATATACATATGAGTATAAAAATCATAAACATATTAATTTTTAAGCATCTAAATATATAGATAAATGAAAACAGACCGGGAATCCGGGGACGGAACAGCTCCATTCAAAATCTGATGAAATGCCATTCCCCCCTGGAAATTGCAGCCTTCAAACCCAAGAGTTCCACGACACAAACGAGTACACACTGGTTTATTGATGTTTATTGCATAAATATAATTATATTGATACAGATAAATAAATGAATATGTATATATATATATTATATTGTAAATAAATATAAATAATCCACAAGCATGTCACGTTGATGTACACGCACAGGCATTTGTATACACATGTCCTGAGTTGTTTATATTCAGATTGTTCATGAATGTTGTATACATATAACTATATATCATACATACACGTTACATTTGTTTTGGCTTTATATCATTTTATATCTATATCTGGTTGTTTTGGCAAGTTTTGTTTGGCGTGTCCAGGTTGTGCCATGGATGGCCCCGGCAGCTTTGCGTCGACCCTGTCGATCGGACCCAAAAGCCAAGTCAACAGAGTCAGGTTTGAGAGCGAGGCCAATGGGAACGTTGGGAATCCATGGGAATCTGGGAGGTATACCATTTGGTTATTCAACAGTTCGCCATGGTATAGATGGCCCATAGAAATAGATGGTTTGCCTATTAAACATGGTGATTTTCAATGGCTACGTTAAATAATGCCCAGAGGCTAAATCTTGAGATTTATAGACGTTAGGGCAGAATTTCGGCCATTTTGGTGGTTAGATGTCATGTGGTTAGATCGGCCATTTCGGCCTTTGAAAAGCAAGAAACGGCGCAGCACTCAACGGTGAAACACAACAGCTTTGGTAATGAAACACAACTGCCTACTTTTTGTTCTTGGATTGTGCTACTTCATGATATAACCAATCATTATCCACATGTCAGATGTGTGTATATATATATGTATAGCATAAATTTATAGAATTTGTCCTTTCTGGCTGCCATTTAAAACACACTTTTTTGGCTTGTGTATTCTTCCATCCATTATCCTTGGCCTCAGCTATACCCCAAATTGTTGCAGCTCATGTCATCACTTGGAATCTCTGGTTTTGTTTGTTTTCTGTTTTTTATTCACACTTTCTGTTGGCTACTTGGTGGCTCAGCCCGCTTAGTAAGGGTTAGAAAACCCAGGTTATAAGTAGGGTAAGTGGGCTTAGTCCACTAACTAGGGTTATAAGATAAAAGCCACTTACTAAGTGGGCTGAGCCACCTTGACTCATCGCAGCTGGAGATACCAACGCTGAGGCCTGGTACATCCTGGCACTATCCGATCACTATCTTCCATTTTCACACCGAAGCATACAATATATTTATGATATTAAAAAAAAGATTAGTAGATATAGATAATAGATATTTGCAGCAAAAACAATTATTTTTTTAATATGCTATAATAATGGTTATATCATAATGGCTTTATACCATACATTAAAAAAAAACAATGGTTATATCCCCAGGATCTTAGTTGTCCTTCGGCTGCCAGGGCCTGAACGACACAATACCATCAGATCCGCATCCTAGGCCGCCCTTTGTGGTTCATCCGGTGGCATCCGGTGGTATGGAGCTGGGTTCAAAAAACCTCTGTAAACCATGGGAAAAACACATAGGAAACCTATGGAGAATCACCATGAAAAATGATAAACATTGATAACATTGGAGGTTTTTTGGGAAAATCATAGGACACTAAATGATGGTGATTCGTGAGGTTTTTTTAAAGTGATTTAAGGGTGTAAACAGAAAAGAGTAACAAATGGGGACATCATGGGATATCACCAGCAAAATATGGTTCTTCTAGTTAACCACATAGTTGATGGCAATTTTACGGGTATTTAATGGACAGATAATGGTATATTAATGTATATATATGTATATATATACACATTGTAAGCAACAATATCCAATGTCGGTCCGTCAGATTTCATGGGCGTTTTCCTATAGACATTCCAAATGATGGCTATTTGATGGGGATGATGCCATCAATGATGGCTATTTGATGTATGGCTATCCTATATATATACATATATAGTAGCCCTAATGATGATTAACCCGTGAATTTAGGGCTACCTAAAAAAAGGATAGCCTGGTTTCAGATGAAGAAATTGAAACACCAAGGGTGAATTCTCAAGAGATTTGGGGCTGAAAATAGGGGATGCCCACTTCAATTGCAATTTTCATAGGGAAAATGATGATACAAATTCCATTGCAGTTGGGGATGCCTTATTTTCATTTATTTTCAGACGAAGCCACCTATTTTTTTTTTGACCTTGACCACTAGCCACAGATCTCAGTTGTCGGTTGAATCCATCGACTACTGTCGCAGTTTTTACGAACTACTTAGGTTACACAACTAGGTGGGTGAAGCACGTCACACAGCTCACTGGATGTTTTCATGGCTTCAATGGTAAATAGATGTTTTCAAAACCATAAAATATACTATTTATATACTATTTATATGGCTTCAATGAAACCATAAAGAGTCGGGAATTGTTCACACGACGTCTGACTGGTTGGTAAATGGATGTTTTCATGGCTGGCTGGTGGATGTTCCCGCCAACAGCCAGACCATTTAGGATCATTACCCTCTGGTTATGTCAAAATAGCTATTGAAAATGACCATAGAAATAGTGGATTTTCCCATTAAAAATGGTGATTTTCCATAGCTATGTTAAATTACCAGAGGGTAACAGATATGAACAGATGATTTTCAACTTAAACATACTTGATCCAAGGTTGATCCTGGCTTTGCTGTTGGAAAATTTCTGGTGTCTAGGCAGGGCTTATGGTGCCGACACACCTGTTTGAACAGCGAAGCTTCAAGACGAGAGACGTCGCAGTCGCAGGACGCCGGTTTCAACCGGTAGAACTTGGCAATTTTCAGAATCATTTACCAGAAAAAAAAACCTGAAAAATTCCATTCCAGAATATCACCACTTTTAATTAGTCACTATTTACCACTATCAAAATTGGATCATTTACCACATAGCCAACCCTTAGTGTCTCTTGTCGTCCACTGCGATCCAGGAGGATTTGGAGGCGGAAGGCCAGGAGATCCTGTTGCCGGAGGCAGATAGCCGTGAACGAGGCGACGGTTTTTCAATGTGGAGATTTTTGGTGGTCCCAGAGCCCTGATTTTTTCATAAAATGTGTGATGTCTCATGATGTATCCAATTTGATTCTCTGAGTCCTCAGATTTTATGCTTTATTGTTTTTTTTTTAAATGTTTTTTGATGATTAGAGAATTGGAAGGGAAATGGTGCAGCAAAAGCTTGCATGTGGCCACCTCCAACAATGTCAACAGCATCATCAGCATACCGCATACCATCCATCATTATCATTGTCCTCTGCTACACTACCCGGCAATGATATATTATCCTGATCATGTGATCATCACTACTGAATATATAATATGGATGATAATGTCATTATCATCGTCATCCTTTGTTTGTTCCTTCGCTCCGACACTGCCCGCATCATGATCGTCATGGGAATAGTCATTGTTACCAGCAATTTTCGCCCACTTGTAAGTCATATCATATGACTGATATCCCGCATAGTTACTTAGTTACTGAATGGATCCTATTCCCGTCCACGCTTGCCACTTTGGGATCATCATCATCATCATCACCACCATCATTATCATCATCATCATCATCATCATCATCATGCATATATCCCATGAGTCATCATATATCATCATATATAAGATAAGCTTTGTTTATTATCTCTCATATCCCACATATCACATATCAAACATTCCGTCATACACATCATATCATCACATCATTCTTCATGATATATGACGATATTAGGACAACATTTCATATCATAACGAGTCATTTGTTTCATCATTCATAGAATTGTTGGGAACAAATTCAGGAACCCCCGTCAAATTTGATGGTAAAAACCATGGTTTCCGGTTTCGATTTTCCCAAGCAAAGCGTTGAATCATTCATCATCTCCACAACCAGGCATTGCAGATGATGTGGATCTTGAGGAGATCGTTGCGCTCTCCGGAGCCTCTTCCGCTGGCAGCAATAGCAACATGCTGCAATTGTCCAGCGATCTCATGGTCATGCCCCGAATTTCGGAAGGTCTGGCGTTTTTTTTTTGGGACTAGGGGTGGGTTGATGGTTCATGATGGTGTTATAGGGTGCATTTTCTTGTATCTCTATGCGTACATGTATAGTATACAGTAATATATATATATATATATATATGTGTGTGTGTGCGTGTCTATTTGTGGGAAATGTGTACGTGGGATATTGTAGAGCATCATGTACTTAAGGATATTATATCATGATATAGTTGGGATGCTTGATGTGGATCATTGCAATACAATGGGATATCAGCAGGCTATGGGTTAAAGTTTAAGGCACTAACATAGCGCAAAAATTGCACCGGCGGCAAGAGGCCCCAAACAGTGCCTGGGGTACGAAATCAATGTAGGAAATACACACAACAGCCGGTAGCTACGGAACAGAAACAGGTCAAGTTAGAAATTGCCAGAACTACAGCAGCAGGAACTTGTTTTGTCACAGGAAGCGGCACTATGTCTACTGACCAGGACCTCATACCAGGACAGTTCGGAGATTTTCACAAGATCGTCAAAGAAAGACTCCCTAGAGGACCTTACAAGTTCTTCATACAAGAACCTCCTAAGAGCGCCCAGAAGAGCTTTCTTTAAAGGCACCTCGAATACAGAGCATCTTCCGGATCTTCATGCAAGGACCTCTGACAGCTTTTCACTGGGATCCCGCAAGGTCTTCTCACAAGGACCTGTGCAAGATCATGCAAGGACTTCTTAGAGGATTTTCACGATCTTCGCTCAAAGATCTCTAAAAGACTTTGACCATCTTTGACCAAGATCTGCATGCCAGGACCCCCGGGAGAATCTCACAAGATCATCATAAAAGGACCTGCTAGAAGGATCTTGCGAGAGACCTTCACACAAGAATTTGGAGCATCCCAGACGAGCTTTTATACAAGCACCTCTAAGACAGGGCATCTGCCAGATCTTCATGCAAGACCTCTAACACACAGCATCTGCAAGATCTTCATGCAAGGGCCTCAAGATCGCCTCACAAGGACCTTACAAGCTCATGCAAGGGCAAGAACCTCTTAGAGAGGATTTCGCCTGGATCTTTACAAGGTCTTCTCACAAGGACCTTTACAAGACCTTGGCCAATCATCACATAAGGAATATATAAGGATTTTTAAGAGCGCTTTGTGAGATTCTCGCAAGGTCGTCCTAGCAGGCAGAGAACTACTCAAGATCTCTCTTTTCCAGGATTTCTAAAAATCGGCTAAGACGAGCACGGCGCCACAGCGAGAGCCGTCCTAGGCGCAAAAAGGTGAGAAGGAGTTGTGCGAGCGATATCAAAATAAGCACCGCGCCACAACGAGAGCGATCCGAGACGCACAGAGCGACGAGAGGGTTGCGTGAGCACAAATGGAATTTCACCAAATGCCGCGCACCACGAAAAATTAACATTGAACAGCATCCGAAAAACATTTTTTGTTTGGATTTTGAACATGAGGCATCAGAAGTATTGCGCCTGCCACGCGAAATCATCATCATGTACCAAAAACAGCAGTGACCACAGTTTCACAAAACGAAGCTGTCGAACCTTTCAAAACATCGCCCAAGTTCAGCAAATACCGCGCTTGCCACGAAGAATGACCCCCAAAACCAGCTCACATGCCGACCCACGCCCGCCAACGTTTTACTTGTAGCAACGTGCAGAAAGTACCGCCCGCGCCTGCCATGCGGATGAAACAGCGTCCGATGTCCCATGCCTGTCGCGTGAAACAGCATTCCAGAACTCAAAATCCTCCGGGCCCGGAAGCCTCACATTGTCCACGAAAATGGAAATAGACCAACCACTCACTTTGCTCAAAACTTTGCAGTCGAAATGCAGATGGACATCTCACAAGTCCTGAGTGCGAGCTGGCGCAGACAGACAAAACCCGGAGGCCACAGCAAGCACCCTGAACATCCCTGAACGAACCCGGGTTTTACAATGCTTTACGCCTACCGTAAGAACCCTTCAGTGTGGGCGTTTTGGGAACCGCTGGATCATGGTAGCAGCTTGTAGCAACCTGTGGGAAATGCTGGGTTTTCTTTTCAGCTTGGATGATGTTCAGGTATGGCGCCGCAGATTCTTGAGGTTTTTCCTGCTAATTTTAACCCAGGATTGGTAAACCCATGTAAACCCTAGTTTATGAAGGCTGATACCTCGCTTGTGGCGGTAAGATGTGCCAATCGCTTGTGGCAGTAAAAACGTTCATTTTTTACTGCTGCAAGTGATTTCTTTTTACTGCCGCAGGTGATTGCTTGTCAGGTGCAGCATTTGAAGGCCTAATCGCTTGTGGCGGTAAGATCGCTTTTCCGTTTTCAATCGCTTGTGGCGGTAAAAAAACTATCGCTTGTGGCGGTAAGTGAGTGTCTTTGATGCCAGGGTATACAAAACCAATCGCTTGTGGCAGTAAGCGGCTGGGACTTGGGATTTGAACTTGGCAGTTGCTTTTGGAAAAGGCCTACC
>Ga0126342_10007923_pt1 | contig 18990 bp, 15 predicted proteins | sample Cyp1metagenome_FD_92528 | JGI IMG/M metagenome (GOLD analysis project Ga0126342, IMG submission 92528) | Coral microbial communities from Lord Howe Island, Old Settlement Bay, Australia - Cyphastrea 1 metagenome | ecosystem: Host-associated > Invertebrates > Cnidaria > Coral ... | reverse complement strand
CGTATGACCTGGCATCACTTTTTCGTGGCAGGCGCAGTAGTTTAGACAGGTGGACTGGAAAAATCGCAAAACGCATTGGTACGAGGCCGTCAGCTCTGCACTCAACTTTCCATTTTTGAAGGAAGACTCGCAGAATTGCTTCGTTTTTGATGTTGTCAAGTTTGAAAAATGAAGAAGTCTTGCAGAATTGTTTCGTTTTGGACGTTGTTAAGTTCAAAAATTGAGGAAGTCTCGCAGAATTGCTTGGTTTTTGATGTTGTCAACTTTAAAAAATGAAGAAGTCTCGCAGAATTGCTTCGTTTTTGACGTTGTCAAGTTCAAACATTGAGGAAGTCTCGCAGAATTACTGCGTTTTTTTTTAAAACTTGTCAAGTTCAAAACCTGAGGACGTCTCGCAGAATAGCTTCGTCGTTTTCAAGCTTGCAGATAGACAGGTAGATAAATAGATAGACAGACAGACAGACAGAGAGATAGATAGGTAGATGGGGAGATAGATAGATAGATAGATAGATAGATAGATCGATCGATAGATAGATAGATAGAGAGATAGACAGCTAGATAGATAGATAGATGGATGGATAGATAGATAGATAGATAGATAGGTAGATAGATAGATAGATAGATAGATAGAGAGAGAGATAGAGAGATAGATAGAGAGATAGATAGATAGGTAGATAGATAGCTAGCTAGCTAGCTAGTTAGCTAGGTAGGTAGGTAGATAATCAGAGAAAGAGAGAAAAGAGAGAGTAAGAGAGGAGACATCAATCACCTTTCGATCCATCAGTGGCTTCGCTCTGCCATCCGTGATTCACAACAACCAACCCTTCCTATAGGTTTCCTATTTTTGAAACTTCCGCCGCCGCCTTGTGCGGTACTACCGGTACGTCTTATTTTTTCTCCACCTCATTGAGCAGTAGCACCGCACTGGCGTATCTCTACATATCTATCTTGCTAACTTTCTATCCATGTCCCTTTTCCATGTACCTTTCCTATCTACCCATCTACCCATCTACCTATCTACGTATCTACCTATTTACCTATCTACCTATCTACCTAAGGCTGCCTATCTACCTATCTAGCTATCTAGCTATCACTTCACGAGCTCGAAAAGGTTATCCACCCGGTCCACCTGACAACATTGCCTGTGAAGACCAGATCCGGACCTATGTGCTCAACCGGCTGGACGATTTCCATGCCAGCGCCACTCATCCAAAGTAGTAAGCTTGGTACCTCTGAAATTTATGTCATGACTTTGCAAGAATTGCCTGCTGCTTGCTCAGGATGCCAATCACATGGAAGTCGGCAAAACCCCAATCTTTCCATTCAGCCGAATGATGCCAGCCCCTTTTTTTGATGCCATCAACACAATGTCCGTGGCCAATGGATGGTCCTTTGAGGCAACTCATCAAGGCTCATGCATGGTCCTTTGAGGCAAGTCATCAAGGCTTCATGTGCATGGCCGCGTGGATGGAACACACTGAAACACGCCTGCGTGAGTTTGCTACCGGAAGGTATTCCCGTCCATGCAATGTGCCGTGCTTTGCGGGCTTGGATGCCTCCGACCGGAAGTCATCCCTCAAGACATGGCTGACGGTAGAGTTGCTTGATGTGGAAGGCATGTCCGAGAACATCAAATTGGGCAAGTGCGTGTGCACTGACGGACATCTATCCACCTATCCATTTATCCATCTACCATCTGTCCATCTATGAATCTATCCATCTATGAATCTGTCCATCTATCCATCTATCGACTACCTATCTATCCATCTATCGACCTATCCATCTATCCATCTTTCCATCTATCCACCTATCCAACTATCCATCGATCGATCGATCAATCTATCAAACTATCTATCTGTCTATCTATCTATCTATCTATCTATCTATCTTACTCTCTCTCTCTATCTATCTACCTACCTATCTATCTATCTATCCATCTATCCATCTATCCATCTATCCATCTATCTACCTATCTATCTATCTCTCTATCTCTCTCTCTCTCTATCTATCTATCTATCTACCTATCTATCTATCTATCTATCCATCCATCTACCTACCTATTGATCTATCTATCTATCTATCTTTCTTTCTTTCTATCTATCCACCTATCTAACTATCTATCTTATCTGTCTTATCTATTTTTCTTTCTTATCTATCTTATCCATCTTCTCTATCTTATCTTTCTCATCTTTCTTTTCTATCTTATCCAGCTTATCTTTCTTATCTATCTAATCTTTCAAATCTTTCTAATCTTTCAAATCTTTCTAATCTATCTAATCTTTCAAATCTTTCTAATCTTTCTAATCTATCTAATCTTTCAAAACTTTCTAACCTTTTAAATGTTCTAATCTTTCTAATCAATCTAATCTATCTATTCTATCAAATATCTAATGTATCTAACCAATCTAATCTTTCTAATCTTTTGTACTCTTTCTAATCTATCTAATCTGCCTAATCTACCTAATCTATCTAATCTATCTAATTTATCTAATCTTTCTTATCTACCTATATACTTTATAATCTATCTAATTTATCTAATCTATCTTATCTATCTTATCTATCTATATAATCTATTTAATTTATCTAATCTATTTTATCTATCCAATCTATCTACCCTATCTACCTATCTACCTATCTATCTATCTGTCTGCCTGTCTGTCTATCTATCTCACTATCTCACGTTCGCAACTCTTTTTACATTGTTGCGCATTTTGATCTTGTTTCTTATCACTCTCTCTTCTCTGACTCTTTCCACACATGCTGCTTCCTCTGTTCATATTATTGTCAGAATTTTGACCTCTGAACTTCCTTTGGCACAATTTAGATTGTAGAGACAAAACTTATTTTCATAGCATTCGATGTGCGATGATTTGCTGATCAGTACCTTGACCAGGCGGTTTACCAGGAAGCTCGGATTTTCCAATAGCACATCTGGAGTGGTCCATGGAAGCCGTGCAAAGCGCAAGGTCTGGGCAGCTGATGCTCATGTGATGAATGACAAGAAGTTCGATCTCTCAAAGCTCACGGTCAAGAATCCTCAAGCTGCATACCAGCAGGGACTGCTATCTCCTGTGCCGGCTGGTGAGCAGGGCTCCGCAGCAGCCACTCCGGGGTTTGCTTTCTTGCTGAAGCGTATGGTGCTTGGACATTCCGACGTTCTTGATCTTGATCACTCTGTTGCTTGCCTCACTGTGAAGTTTGGCAAGGATGATGAGTCGAAGGATGTGGGCACGATGACGGATGGGAATGTGAAGTTCCACTGGAATTTTTGCGCTCCTGAGGTGCGAGACCATCACGTCCTCTCCACCAAATTTCTTTTGAAGAACATGGTCGTCTCAAAGGCTTGGGGCCGATGAAAACGCAAGCCACGGCACTAGTGAAATTAGCGTGACTGCATTCGCATTCACCCTCTTGAAGTTTTTGAATTCGCTACACTGGAGAGCAACATTGTCTGCTGGTTTGTCCAGCAGGAACCAGTCCTCCCCAGCACTGGATGCTCCCATGAAAAGAGGCATCAAAAATCGAAAAGTAATAGATCGCTGTAGGACTTTTACTGTGCACTCTATTTTGGTATATTCACCATGGGTCCCAAGTGGATGTTTGGCCATCTCCCGTTGGTGTTTGACATTTTGAAGGACAAGATGGGGATGAGTGATCGATCCGGTGGGTGCTTCTTCGTCACGACCAATGAATGCGCCCTGCTGTCGTGGTTCGCAAACTCGGCCATGCAGAGCCAGGTCATGATGAGCCACTTTGCCGCCACTAAAATGCCAGAAAGTATGAAGTTCTTCAGCAGGCAGTCATCTCTCCTTGCCGATCTTTGGCTCTTTCCAAGTAAGATTTGTCATTCAGTTGCGAGCAATCTACGTGTCCATGTTTAACAACTTTAGGTCATAATCCAAGATTCATTCTTGGCGTTGTTAATGGTTTTGTTTCCTGCAGACGTTTAGTGGTGGTTTTCAAATCAAATATCTCATTGTTGCCTTACCCCAACCAAGTTGCATTTCATGGCCATCATTTTCTGCGGGGCACCATGTCTCATCCTCCAGTGCAGAGAATGCAGCAGTTCTGAACTTCATGCTCGCTGATCTATGTTTTTGCTGCATTTCATTCCCATGGATGTCCACTGTTTTGTCCTGAGGAGATGTGGTTATCCCCCGAGGGCCATGGTCTGACGAAGATTGGAAGCATCCAGGCAGACATATGCATTGTGACGGAGAAGTTGGAGTCGGTGCAGGAGATTCGGGCTGCCCGCGTGGCGGATATCCGCTTGGCTTCGGCCAATGATCTTCGGAGCCGGGTCTTGGAGTTGGAGAATCAGCTCAGGTATGCAAAGGACCAGCTCAAAGAGCTCGAGGAACAGGATTCGAGGAACAGGATTCAGAGTGCAAAAAGCCGTTCTTTTATGCTGACCCGATGAGGTTGAGGATGATGATGTTGAGGATGATGATGTTGAGGAAGATGATGTTGAGGAAGATGAGGATGAGGATGACAATGCGGAAGATGAAGTGGAAAAGGACAAGGTGCAGGATGATGATGTTGAGAAGGAGGAAGATCCTTTCACAAGAGCCACTATATACGGAATTTTACAGGTAAAATGCCGCAGACCAAACCCGCGGCCCACACTTTGTGCGAGCCTGCGCAGTCGAAATGCACGTCAACATTTCACGAGAGCCACTTTATACGGAAGTTTACAAGAAAAATGACGCAGCCCAGAACCTAGGACCACACTTTTGTGCGAGCCTGCGCAGTCGAAATGCACGTCAACATTTCATGAGAGCAACTTCATGCGGAAATTTACTGGTAGAATGCCGCAGACCAGAACCTAGGGCCACACTTTGTGCGAGCCTGCGCAGTCGAAACGCACTTCATATCACAAGAGCCACTTTATACGGAAATTTCCAGCTCGGGCCCAGAGTGAGCACCCTGATCAAGCACCCGCCTTTACTCCTACCGTAAGAACCCCTCAGTGTGGACACGCTGTTTGGGGAAAAACATGCCTTGCCGCTCAAGATTTTCCGTCAAACCAGCTAGATTAGTGATTTAGTGAGAGATACCGCAGTGTCACATAGTTCACAGGGTCCACTGACGAATTAAGGATGTCCCCCCCAAAGACTCCTGGCAGAGGTTGATGTCCTCGCGGCGCGAGTTTCACCACGTGGGGAAAGAATTGATTGAAGCAGTGGGTGCTGTCGGAGTGCCCGTGGGATGTGGAGGCAATATATGGAGGTTTCTGTTTTGTCATGGGGGTACCACCAAATCACCCAGTCGTCATGGATGACCATGACTTAGTATTGAAACCCATGGTGACTTTGGGATCCCTCATGACTTAGGAAATCCCCATTGGGGCCCCCATGATTCCTTAGGGTTGTGCTAGTGACGCCTTTAGTTTGATGAAATTAAATCTGGACATCCACAAAGTGGTTTGGAAATCAGAGGCATGTAAGCCAGCAGTTTTTTCATAGTTTCATGGCTATAGTTTCATGATCTGCGAGACGTTCATCCCTGAAGACACTTCAAGTCATTGTTTGATTGTGACTACAGGGCCCCGAAATCGAATATCTGAAACCCTCTTGCACCACATTCCATTACAGAGACAAGCATCACAGCATCACAGCTGCCGTGGTCTTGAAATTGAACTGTTCCCTACCTGGAGGATCCTGAGGAATCGTAAGTCATCAACCGGCTGTTCGATCGAGTTTCCGATTTTGTGGGGTCCCATACATCACCGGCTTACAGATTGGTCAGAATCTGCTTTGTACCATGCCAAAGTCATGGCATACCTTGGCACATAAAAATTCTACCTAAATTTGGACATCAATAATATTGAACATAATGCTAGTTTGGGAAAGATTTTGACCAAATATATCCAAATAATATCCCATATTTGTGTCACCTACTTTTTTTTTTGACACATTTAGAAATGACCCAAGAAATAGCAGGTCTGGGCCTTGAAGATGGAGCACCTCAAGCAGTTGCAGCACCAAGGGTTACTCGGCCGTAGATACAGACTGGTGACCGGTGAGCTACTGGTGAGTGAAGTAAAATAGTGGTTCAATGGCGATCTAGTGGGGATATAATGGAATCTTAAATTGATATGCTGTGATATAATGGGATGTACCCGGCGCTGTCCTCAAACATGGCAAACTGGGAAATCCCCGAACTAAAATGGAGGGTTTAAAGGCAAAGACAACTATACAAGAGATGGGAGATTTTCCATTGCCACCGGATGGTCACTGGAGAGTATTGGATGGCCGATCTACTGTTCCTGCCATCGTGAAGAAACGTACCAATGGGATAAGCCACGGCAGTTCTAAGGTAGCTGAGCCAGGTAAAGGTGTTCGCTTCATACAAGGACTGCAGATGCCCACCCAGTCTGCAGACTCTGATTTGTACTGTCAACCCATCTTGGAAATGGCAAATCTATTTGCAATCCATTTGCGAACGTGTTGGCGTACTGAAGTGCCCACGATGGTCGAGATGTGCGCCTGGTAGCGGGGCTTTGTTTTCTCCAGTTCTGAGTTTTTTTTGGTTCTGGAATTTGCAACTCCACTTATCGCATCTGATCAAATCTTACCCTCTGGTAATTCAACAGTTCGCCAGTGAACATGGCCATTGAGCTCGTTGATTTACCATGATTTTACCTATTGACCTATTCAAAATGGCGGTTTTCCATAGTTTTTTGTATGTTTACCAGAGGGTAACATCAGTTTCCGGAAACTACAAAAACTGGGAGGACACCCTACCACAGTTATCCTATGTTATCCTGTGATTTGTCCCTTCAGCGACCCCATATACTGTAAGGGGCGCCTCTTTCAGGTCGATGGTGGACGATCGCTTTTGGCGCCTCTCGCGACACTTGGACGGATCCTTCCTCCTGTTACTGGCGCGGCTTGGGATGACTTGGGATGACTTGGGATGGTCAGGAGATATCCAACTGGAGCCGGCAGTAATCTGGAATTGATCTGGATACAGCTGGATGATCTGACCATATCTGACCATATCTGACCATATCTGACCATATCTGACCTTTTCTTTTGCAATTGACCACTTGATGGTGGTTTCAACTACTTTTATTTTCCATTTCATATATGGGATAATCCTTCCCATTGACTTTCATATTTTTCAAGATGGTTTTTTTTAACCACCAACCAGCCAATTGACGGCTGCAGGTGCATGGTGTTCCTCACGTGCATGAGCACCCGACAGGCCGCCAAGGGATGAGCAAAAACGTCCGGCCTTTTGTATGTTGCTTCAACATGGTTTATATATATATATTGATATATATATATATTGATGTATATATATATATGTTTATCATATATACATATATTATATATTATATATTTTATGTTATATGATATATATATATACATATTATACTATATATATAGATATGTTATATAATATATGATACTATATGTATATATACTAACAATGTGGTTGAACCATATTTGGAGCCTTGAATTCCTAAATTTTAAGTGGTTAACAAAGTGTAAGTAGTGGTTTCAAAATTTCCTGTCTTTGGACATGTAGACTGTAGACCATGCCCCAACACAAGATGACGTCAGTCTCTCAGTCAACATCATGGATCTTGACCATTCCCTGTCACTATTGATCCCTTTGGGTCTTGGATGGTGGGACATTTGGGATATCCCAAAGGGCGGACGTTAGAAACCACGAAGGGTATTCTAGCCATTCCATTGTTATCGCGGTACCATTATTTTTCAAAGGGGCACCTACTATTCATTTGTGCCTAGTAACTAGTTGGGGGTTGTGATCCGCAATTGGCATGAAGTTGCCCTGATATCAACGAATGAAGTTGCGTTGCTTCTCTGCCAATGAAAGAGTTGATCTCCTACAAAACGGGAAGAACTCCGGAAAACGTCTACTCTATCAAGTTGAGTACTGGAAATGTTCCAAAACAAACTGGTAACCTTGGAATCAGTCGTTTCCAGCTCAGAAAATGCGCCGGCTGTTTGGGTGCGACAGGTCCACAGATGATCCAAATGGTCCGGAAGCACGGCGTTAACCGATGAAGGGTTCACAAGACTTGGATGGTTTCCACAACGTCACACGCAGTGGTGTAACATGCGTCACGGCCGCCCCTTTGTGGGGATCTAAGGTCAAAGACCAAGTGGAAACCTTACTGGTGCCAGACCCAGAATATACATGATAACATGAAGGTTTCAATGAAAATACCCCCAAAACCCATGGATTTCAATGCTAAAATTGTCTATTCTTGGATGATTTGGGGTACCTCTATTTCAGGAAACCCCCGAAAAAAAACCCTGAGCGGTCATCAAGCATGGCTGGCTAATCCACCTTCGATAGAGACCGATTCGATTTTCCCAGCGAACTAAACCTCCATGGCTAGTACGGGGATTTCCCAGCTTGCAATGTTTGATGACCGGAGGGTACCCTCTGGTGAACTAACATAGCAATTGAAAATGGCTATTTATAGTGGATTTTCCCATTAAAAATGGTGATTTTCCATTGCAATGTTTGATGACCGGAGGGTATACTATACGAATCTATACGATACTTCCTGCCATGGCTGCCATTGCTCTTTTGTTTCAGATTGCTTGAGACTAGACCAATGGTCACCATTCTGAGGGCTAGGGATTTAATGGTCACCATTCTGCCATTGCTCGAAAAAAAGTGCTCCGCCCAGGTGCTTTTGCAGACGCATTCGCAGCAGTTGATCCAATGCTTGATGACCTCAGTGATTATATGATGTTAAACGTGATGTGCTATATATGGGCATATGGTAAATACAAACCGGTTTAATGGGTATTTATGATTGCATGTATATGCATGTATATTTACATCTTGGATGTTCACCTACCTAGTTTTTGGGCATGTCCGACTGGGAGGTTTTTTATTCTGGCAAAGGTTACATGACGTACCCTCCGGTAATTTTACATAGCTATTGAACATGGCTATTTATAGTTGATTTACCCATCAAAAACGGTGATTTTCCAATAGTTTTTTGTATGTTTACCAGAGGGTATCATTATGGGAAGCATTTCCTTTCAGAGCTCTTCAATTTGGATGGAGCCGGGTCGAGGTGGGTCGAAGCCTGGGCAGGGCAAACTGTTTGCTCAGCTGCAATCCATGCCCAACGACTTGCGATTGCTCCGGCAGCCATTGGCTAATTTCGCTTGAAGTCACAAATATCATGGGCAAAGCAAGGTGTTTTTAGCATGGCCATACTCCTGACAATCTACTTTGCAAGCTGAGTCCTGGCACAGATGATCGCAGATGCGTTTTAGCAAATTTAGGCTATTCAAACATTATTCGACATGCCCTCATGAGGTTTCACATATCTTCCCACAGAGATCTTTCACCGAGCCTCCCAAACAAGAGCGCCTAGAAGCTCAATATGCTTCCGTCTCAAAAACGACTTCACTGGTGGCAGTTGTTTCAAGTTATTGGTGCAGTTGGGGTTTGCTCCTTTGGGTAGAACCATGGTACCTCCATCAGTGATCTGGCTGCCCTATAACATCCTATCACGTTTCTCCTGGAGCGGGATGGGTGCCGCGAATCTGGTGGCTGTCTTCTGCTGGAGACACGCACTGGGGAATGAGAAGGCTATGGGAATTTCTCAGATATGGACAAGTCAACAAAATGAATGTTTTACACTACGAATACATTATACATATTCCACATCATTATACAACACAAACATACTGCGAATTTTCACTACGATACTCGCGACAACACTCACGATGGAAGGCCCAGAACATGTTCCAGAGGATCCCAAGTTTTCAACGAGAGCTGAGGGATGGCCGCTGAGAAAGTGCCATTGCGTCATTCCTATAGATTTGCATTTGCCCAACTAATAATTTGCCAATATATTCGCAAATATTCGCAAATCAAAAGTGCTATCACGGAAAATTTGGAGGACATAATTATTTTTAATTTTGCCCAATGTCACCTCCATCTATTACCAGCAGGCCACCAAGAATCTCGCCGAGACTGTTCGCAGCTCTTCATTTTGTTTGCATAAGCTCATCCGCGATAAGAAAACACATCTTTGAGATTTACCCCCTGTATATTATTCATCTACATCTTTCAAAATATACTTGGCCAAGCTTTCCCCAAACCACCTGACCTCTGGTAACGGTACCGCCACCAGGAGCGTTGCAGCGGACGCCACCAAGGCGATCCCCGGCAATCTGCTGGAGGCGGTGAAAAGGAAAGATGCCAAAAGAACTCGTGGGGACACGCGGTGCGAAACAACGCGGGAATCTGGAGACGACTTCTTGTTGACATTTGAAACCTATGACATCCATTGACATCCATTGACTGCGGGGGATGAACAAAAAAACAAAGCCACCAGCTATTAATGGGAAAAACCACTATTTTGACTGGGCCATGGCTTCAATCGCTTTTTGTATGTTTACCAGGCCGGGTAGTTATGCCATAGCCAGGGAATCACCGCAGCAAGGTCAGCTTCTTGAGCTGGGCGCCGCTTTGGCGCCCCGAGACCAGTTGCTGCGCAGTCCCTTGCACCTGAGCGCTGCGGCAGGGGAGGTCCATCGATGGTTTTTCGGGGCCGGGTTGCACGGGTTGCCACGTTGCCGAAAAAAGGTGGCTGAATTCTATGGCTTATGGGATATTAATGGGGTTAATAAATAGGATGTCAATGTTAATGGGATTCTAAGGTATAACATGGTATAGCTATAGTTAGTGGATGTGAATGGGGTTGATAAACCAACGAACATCAACAAAAGGGGGCACCATCCAGGTGGCTCTGGCTGTCCTTTTCCTATTGGTTGATTTTTCTTGATGGGTTTGAAGGTTTACCCCTTTAACAGCAAGTTTCTATGATGATAGATGGTATACCAAACCGGCCCCTCTATTTTTACCATTTTACTTGTAGGACATATTATTGTAGGTGCTAAATTTGCTAAATTTTCTGTTTCAGTTGTACTGAGCGATGTCTTATGTTCATCAGTTCTTTGCAGTGAAATCCGTAAGTCTTTATGAATATACCTTTGAACGCCAGACGCACGCATCCTGGTTTCAAACAGGTTTCCTTTCATGTCCTCTCCATCACTAGTCGGGCAGATGATTGCAAATTGGCTTTACGATCCCCTTGGGTCAAAACCATGAGCCACTGATTGTGGCCACGCGTATCCCCATGTTTTTATTTGCCACACTACAGCCCTAGACTTGAACACATTTATACAATTTCACTGATCACCTTAGATCACCTTAGTAGATAGTATCCTCATGTATACTCGCTTGCCATGCGCCATTGGTCCAACAAAGTACAAACATCATATTGCATCTATATGACTCCATCACCACCATCACCCCGGGTCAATCTCGTTACGTCGTTGGATCAGCGCCAGGAACAGCTCACACGTTTGCTGTTAGCTTTCCATGCTGATCCAGACGTGGTGGATGCGCAGCAACGGACGCCGCTGCACCAGGCAGCTCTGCAAGGTGTGGACCTCGGATGCAGATCTTTGGCCGATGCGGCCGGAGCTCCACATTTTTCTGCGTTGAGAAGAGTGGTGATGGTTTGGTCTGACCAATACTCTTGGGATGGTTTGACACCAAAAACATCCGAAAACATCCGAAAAAAAAGTAGTGGAGTAGCACCCAAATTGGGTCAACTCTGGTGGTGTCACGCAAAGTCAACAGGCAAATCCAGTCATATGGGTGACATTGATTAGCCTGAAAAGGTTGGATGACTAAGAAGAAATTATGGAGATTGTGGTTTAAAGTAAATCTAACACCGGGACCGTCACATTGCTGTTGATTCATTTATTGGATTAATCACTTTAGTGTTTTTATTTTTAGAGTCACAATCCGAAATTCACAGGTGAATCACCATTTTCACAATCAACATCTATCAACATTCATCATGTTCATTAAGATAGTCATAGCATGGCCATAAAATGCACCCATGTTTCCCACATTTTTTCGACCCCTGGCCTTAAAAGGCCACAGCGCTGTTTGCTTAGCGCTGCTACAGAACGGCGCGTCCGCCAAGCTGCGCGATGAAGAAGGTGACAGGTCGCTGCTGGTGGTGTTGAGGGGAGCGGTATCCATATTCCCTACAATGTGGGGCTCCCTAGTTATAAGTTGGTTTATAACACCCATTAACTATAGTTATATCTGCCATAAACCATAGTTATGGGAGTTATAAACCAACTTGGCTAACTATCGGGCACCACCTTGTAAGAAAGGCCATGGCAAGAAAAGGGGCTACTTAAAGGGTTGGATAAACGTGACCGGTTGGGGTAAAACCAAATGGGATGTGATAGGGATGAACTTGATCAATCTAAGCTGAAAGGGGATACAGTGGTGATATGTGGTGATAATGCTGGGAATTGAGTGCCAGTTGTCATCCAGTTGTCTTCGGTAATGGTTTGATAAGGGGAAATCAATAAGGGGTGCTCCCATTATTTCACGAAACATCCATAGAACCGATCGCTTCCCAAGGACCATGATCTAGAAATGGTGGCTTGTCCTAAGACTATGTATGGTAGTTTGCTGCAGGGAAAAGCAACAAAGATGTTCGGCATATCATGCATATCTCTTTCTTGACTTTTGGAGTATTTTGGATTATTTTGGATATTTTCGATTTTGGGGCTTTTAGGATGGCATTATTTTTTGTATGTTTAAGTACTATGCAGTTACTATACCAGGCTCCAGGTTTTTTTTTCCATGGAGCCATGCAGCTAGCAGCTAGTTACGTTGATTTCACTAGGTTAATGTTATTAAGGATTAGCTTTACGGCGTGTATATATATATTATATATATATTATATATATTATATTATATATATTATATATATATTATATATATTATATTATATATATTATATTATATTATATTATATATTATATTATATTATATATTATATTATATTATATTATCTTATATTATATTATATTATATTATATATATAATAGCATGATATACAGTATCTACACTGGCAAGAGATTGTAAACATTGTAAACCAACTTAAACAGGGCCCAAACAGGGTGGCCCACCTTACAGTGGCATTGTTTCACAGCTCCCAGAGTCCAATATGAAACCATGGTAAACCATGGTAAACCATGGTAAACCTAAAAAAGTGCAGTTCCATAGTTCACCAAGTGGATAGATTTCACCATAGTTATGGGAATTATATCCCAACTTATGGGGGTCCTCAACTGCACCTTTCTGGTGGTGTGCAACTTCAAAAAACGGCCAGTCCTCTCCACCTTTCTGCGCGGCCGAAGTATGCCGCGGTGCCGCCGGGCCGGCAATGTGGGTTCCGTGACAGGATGGGGTGAGATTGGTAGCATCAACTTAACTTGTGCTTGGTACAACTTGATCAGCTCTGGCAGTGAGGGGTTCGGCAATTCTGGGCAAATTTTTGGAGATTGAAAGGGTCAACAAAACCAAAATATGAGCTATTTTTGGTTCAGATTGCAAGCACTTGGTGAATAAGGTCCTGTTCCAGCGTTCCAGCTTGGTTGAATTTCGCTGACTTTTCGCTGGTTTCAAAATATTTCAAGTACTAGGGCCCAAACTGGCACACTTAGCACTGCCCACTTCTCGTCAAATTTCAGCTGATTTTGTCTCACTTGCTTAGCCAAATAATTCAAGACAGGAGGTTACCTCCATTGCCCCATCGAATTAAGTGATATCATGTAAGGTTCCATTCGGTTTTCTACAATTCTCTACAGTCATTTGTATTGTCGTGGATTGCTTACTATATCATACTATATCTAGTATAATATTTATGGATACATTATACATTATCTGTGTATGTATATACTCATACACTATATATAAGATCTCTATGTATTTATCTGTATACGTGTAAAATATATATATATATATATACATATATGATACACTAGACATATATAGGTGGGTATATATCACTGCACAACACACCCGCCATTTCTGCCCTTTGTTTCCAGTTGGCGCTGGCCCGGCTTCTGGCGGACGCCATGTCGCCCACGTCGCCCACGTGGCCGGCGAACGACCGCGGGGAGACGCCGCTGCACGCCATGGCCTTGCGGGGCCGAGCCAAGGTGGTGAGGCGAGTCACGACATCGAGGGGATTCATCGTGGAAAACCGACCAAAAACGATTAAAACATGGAAATTCACCAAGAAAAATGGTCGGAACATTGATTTTGCTGAGTGTTTTTGGCTTATTTTCCAGAAATCCACTACTTGGGGAAATCTTTTATAGGAATATGCGTTATTTTTTGGGGGGTTCCGGAAGCCGGAAGCACTAGCCATGGGAAAGAATGGGATGTAGGTGCTATAACTACTTGTGATATAGTGGGATCCATCGGGATATAACCACCAGATAACTACTCATTTTGGTAGCTCGTCAAATGGTGATAGAATCGGATACTGAGTTTTATTCTGGTGAGTTAATGATATAAACGAATAGATTCATGTAGGTCAAACGTTTTTTTGGAACTTCTGTAGGTTGTCAACACCTGCGCTGTTACACTTCTGGTTAACGGGGATCCATGGCAGTCACCCGGCCCGATTGCCCGGGTGCCAGGATGTTGCTGGCTCAAAGAGCCGATGCCAGCGTGAAGGACAACAGGCTCGGCATGCGAATAGGTGTTGCAAAGCAAAAAAAACATAAAAAACAACAAACAACAACAACCTCCCAGGTTCTTGTTGTTCATCGTGTTCATTTTCCAAAATAGGGAGCTTTTCCACTTTCTACTTTTCGGTTCTCAGCAAAGTCATTCCATTCCCAGGATTCATAGGATCCATACCTGGAGGGCGTCTCACCAATCCTGATCCCCAATGACGACTAATTCATATTATATTTACATCATTTTACATCTATTTACACAATACTTATGGAGCCATTGGGGAATAGATGTAATAGATGTAAATAGATCCACCAATCTATTTCCATCAAATTGAGCCACATATACTATTTACACTATTTATGGATTGGTGGCTCAAGTTGACTCAATTCTTTTGAAGACTGTTACTCACTTCGCCGGGACTCTTTGGATGATCAAGATGCCATAGGTCTTGGAACATTGCGGAACCTGAGACCCCAATCGATTTTCACCCTGTTTAGCCCGTTGAGCCTGTTGAGCGGAGTTTGACCCAGACTCCCAAAACGGTTTTCCTTGTGACTTGGATTGTCCAAGGAGTTGAGGTGAGAATTCAACTTTCGCTTCGATATAGGGAAATTACAGGGATTACGGCAGACCCCTTGTTTGATCACTATCCATGTTGCTAGGAGTAGCTCTCAAAGTAATTAATGATTGAACACTTGGGTGATAGTTTCTACTTCTATCCGAAGTAGTTACAACGTCCCAGTTACATCTGATTGCTAATTCCTGTATATAACCGTTCTTTCTCGGGGAATTTCCAAAGAACCCCATACCAGTAGTACAGCACAAGGCGGTGGCGGAAGTTTCAAGGAAAGGGCACTATAGGAGAGGTGAGTCGTTGTGATGCATGGATGGCAGAGCGAATCCACTGATGGACAGAAAGGTGGTGGGAGTTGTGTTTTTTGGAGTGGTTGGAATGGTTGCAGTGGTTACCTCACCCACAACTGCTGGATGTAGTGTAATTAGTGTAGCGTAGTAGTGTAGTGTCATGTAGTGTAGTTGTCGTTGTCGTTGTAGTTGTAGTTGTAGCGTAATGTAGTTTAGTTGTAGTTGTAGTTGTAGTTGTAGTTGTAGTTGTCGTGTAGTGTACTGTAGTGTAGTTGTAGTTGTACTTGTAGCTGTAGTTGTAGTAGTAGCTGTAGTTGTAGTTTTAGTGTAGTGTAGCGTAATGTAGTGCAGTTGTAGTTGTAGTTTTAGTGTCGCGTAGTATAATGTAGTGTAGTGTAACTGGTGTAGTGTAGTGTAATGTAGTGTAGTTGTAGTTGTAGCTGTAGTATGCTGTAGGTTTAGTAGTAGTTGCAGTTGCAGTGTAAGTAGTGTAGTGTAATTAGTGTAGTGTACTGTAATTAGTGTAGTGTAATTGGTGTAATGCAGTGCAATTAGTGTAGTGACATGTAGCGTACTGATTTGTATTTGTAGTTGTAGTGTAGTAGTAGTGGTAGTTGTAGTTGTCTATCTATCTATCTGTCTAATTGCAAGCTTGAAAAAGAAGCTATTCTGCGAGACATCTTCAGATTTTGACCTTGATAACATCAAAAACGAAGCAATTCTGCGAGACTTCCTTCAAACATGGAAAGTTGAGTGCAGAGCGCCTCGTGCCAATTCGTTTTGCGATTCTTCCACTCCATCTGTGTAAAGTAACGCGCCTGCCACGAAAAAGTGATGCCAGGTCATACGAAGTGCTGCACCTGTCACGCAAAATCATCTTCCCAGATCTGATGCTCCAAAATGCAACCCCTCTCAGGAAATCAGCGCCCTGACCTCCTAACAGCTCTGATGAACATGTCTCTTGTACTGCGCCTGCCACGCCAAATGCATCTTTCCAGATCCTCTTCGACTGTACCACGCCTGCCATCGTTTTTGGAATTTCCACAAGACCCTCGCGTTTTGCTCACTTTTGGCAGGGTGCAGAATCCCTTGCGCCTGCCACGCAAAACCACATCTGAACTTTCAACTTCCAAAAGTGGTCCGAACATGGTGTGCTTTGTACATTTTGACTTGGAAATGTGCTTCGCGCCACAACGGCGTGCACTTTTTCGACATCTCAACTTCCAAAAGTGGTCTGAGAATGGTGTTTTTTACACACTTTGACTTGGAAATGTGCTTCGTGCCACAACAGCGTGCAACTTTTCATCTCTTATCTGGCCACATGGCTCCAAACCCGCCGCTTTAGCGAGCCTACTTTTCGACCCTCCGGAGCCACAAGCCATTGGGAAACACAGTGTTTCGCGACTCTTCTACCTTCTTCTCTGACTCTTCCCACCTCTGCTTTTCCATGTGTCCATATTTTCGGAAGTTTGACTTCTAAACTTCCTTCGGCCATACAGTGCTTGTGCTCTGATTTTCCGTATAGCAACCCCCAAAAAGATCCAAAGGTCAAATCATATTAAGATAGCGGTAAATCACCTTTATCCATCCATATAGAGGTAAAAATAACATCCGAAAAAACAAAAAACATTAACAACCTAGTCAAATCCTATTTAGCTCTTCAATTTTTTATGAAAATCTCATTAAAATCCGATGTTCTATCTAGATCATCCGAGGCTTCCCCCTCCCTAACGCCAGGGGTTGGACCGCCCTCTCCGCCGCTGCAGCGCGCGGCCACAGCGCAACGGCACGGGTCCTGCTGGACGCCTCGCCCGTCGGACCGTCGTCTGGTGCCAGTCCGCTGGCGCTGGCAGCCAAAGCTGGGTCAACCGACTGGGTAGGGGAATCCTGTCATCTGCAAATGGGGGTTTCCATAAATGGGGGTATCCAAACATGGTAGGTGAATTTCATGAAAATGCGACCAAAAAATGGATGATGACTGGAAGTAAATGCCTATTTCAGGAATATTGGCCCGAAATACCAGTTATATCCAGTTACAACCCCGTTTATGGATTCATAACCCCACTTATGGCCATACAAAATTATAACTTATAACTGGTAAACGGCCTTAACTGTAGGGGATTCCTGTCATCTGATACAAATAGGAATATCAGCAACCTCATTCTATAGCCCTGGGCTCGTGAAGAATGTTTGTAAGCTACAGAATTTGGGTCACAACGTCTCCCCTGAAATTCGATGGTGGGTGAATATCTACTAGCCAGCTCCGAATTGGATATTTTGGGGTATCTAAGATTGGCAATAATTTTTTGTGGGTTTCCGAAAATAGGGGCACCCCAAATCATCCAAGTCATGGATGACCATGACTTAGTATTGAAACCCATGGTGGGGTACCCCCATTCTAGGAAACATCCATATAGTCAAATCATGTAAGATCATACTATACGGGTGGGAGTATACTTTTCTATCTTTTTTTTGGGTACTATATATTGATCCCAACAGGAATGTCTATGACTAGTGGTAAATCGAGTTGCTTTAGTTTGATTGCAAAGAAGCACTTGGCTGTAGGGTAAAAATGGGAAATACAATGGGGAAAGAGCCAACAATATGATAGGATATATGAGATACAGTAATGCCAACACCGAATTAATAAACCTTTGTTGATTAAGAATGAGGGAGTTCCCCCCGCAAAAAAAGTGATCCAAGAACTTATCCGATAAGCAGAATTGGGATGCAGAAGTAGAAATTGGCCCATTCGCTGTAGAACATGGCCCATTTAGTTCGATGATTTATCACCTAAACATTTGTGATTTCCCATAGCTACCCTCTTCTAGTTTAACATAGCTATTGAAAATGGCCTATTTAGTTGGTTGATTTACCGAACTTAAAAATGATGATTTCCCAGTTCGCTTTTTGTATGTTTACCAGAGGGGTAATACATATAATTCCTATTAATTGGTTCAATTATCCCATGAGTTATTCCCATCAATGGTTGTTCAAGTGGTTTTTCCAAAGTTATGTTAATTTACCAAAGAGAAGGCTGACCCGCTCAGGCATGCAGAGATGGTCCAGTTTCTTCAGCTGAAAGGTCTTCGCCAGGCTCGGCTTCAGAATGTGATGCTAAGTGGTCCTTATATAAGATATATAGAACCGGCTTAATATGTGATATACAACTAGGTAATACGTATATATGTATATATATGTATGTATATACATATATATGTATATATATATATATGTATGTATGTATGTATGTATGTATGTATGTATGTATGTATGTATGTAATGTATGTAATGTATGTAATGTATCTAGTGTATGTAATGTATGTAATGTATGTAATGCATGTAATGCATGTAATGTATGTAATGTATGTATGTATGTATGTATGTATGCATGCATGCATGCATGCATGCATGGATGCATGGATGTATGTATGTATGTATGTATGTTATGTATGTTATGTATGTAATGTATGTAATGTATGTAATGTATGTAATGTATGTAATGTATGTAATGTATGTAATGTATGTAATGTATGTAATGTATGT
>Ga0126342_10007922_pt1 | contig 18992 bp, 18 predicted proteins | sample Cyp1metagenome_FD_92528 | JGI IMG/M metagenome (GOLD analysis project Ga0126342, IMG submission 92528) | Coral microbial communities from Lord Howe Island, Old Settlement Bay, Australia - Cyphastrea 1 metagenome | ecosystem: Host-associated > Invertebrates > Cnidaria > Coral ... | reverse complement strand
CTAAATTGGAGGTACTGTACCATATAAGGCCATATTTTGTGGGGATATTCCCTTACATAGGCCTTATATAGGCCTTATATATGGTAGGTACCTCCAATTTAGGATCCTGGAATGGCCATTGATGAAAGGATCTCAAAAGAATAAATTTCACCCAGACCCAGACCCCACCAGGCACCGAAAGATCTGATTTTAAGGGGCTTTGGTCAACAACACAACAGTTGGGCATCACAAGAACTTGGGTCGGAGACAGAAACCCAGGAACCAGAGAGAGCATTCTGCATCAGGACTGGTCGGTTGTCGATGGGATCAGCAAGGTCACAGTTGGGTATCCAAACCATTCCAAACCAAACCATGTTTTTCATGACACATGGATGTGGGTCAAAATGGAAGACCTAGGGGACCACAGATGGAAAAGTCTAGTTTAGTATTAACCATCGAATTATTGGGGTACCTAATTTTGACCCATACCCACATTGAATCTATTGAAAACTATAGATACTACAGCCCTGTTTTTCCATGGCAAACTCCGTATTACAAGTTGGTGAAAACCGTCGCGCTGCGGACAATGCTTTACCCTGCAATTTGAACACTTGTAATTGCCCGAATGGTGGTCAAGATTTCCCTACTGGTACCCTGGGGTTTTACCCTGGGGTTTTAGAGTATTCTATATAAATATATATAAATACTTCAATGGGGCTACATCACAGTGGTCAGCAGAAAGGTTGATCAAATTATGCGAAGACCTGCATCTTTGTCTCAGGGTGGCTCTGAGACAGCTCAAAATTCATGAGTCCCGCTTAAAATTCATGGTTGAATAGGTTGAGTACTCCCATCCTAATGTTAAATACCCCCAAAAAATGGGCCCCCACAATGAAGAATATACTAAACCATGATTTCTCGAGAAAAAAAAACATTGATCTTAGCAAAAAAGGGGGAATTCTAGCAGCATCGAACATTTCTTTGGCGGTTCCGAACGTGGTTTTCGCGACGTGACGTCGTCATCGAGTTGACAGGACATTTCTGGCCTGGATGATGTATGGCTTCGTCGATGGAGCCATGTCCTGGAGAAGGATGGCATCACCTGCACAAAGGCAGCGGCCAAAAAAGCTCCGAAGGTGTAGACCACTGGTACACCAATTAAAAGCGATTTAGCTACGAATCTAAAGGTGACCAGGAGTTTGGGATGGTTTCATGGATTTATTGATGTTCCAAGCCCAAAAAAATGAGGTTGATGAGGTTGATGCTCAAATGATGCTCCTAAGAAGGATGGAGTGAACCACCCTCCAACAGCGGATCCCAGGAGCCTTAGATTTTCATAACCAGATTGGGAACAGTAGGCGGTGGCCTCCTGCAATTTTCTGCGCAGATTGCAACCAATGGGAAGCCCTACGAGCGGCGCATTCATGTCGATAGCAGGACTCCTGGGGAGCGAAAGCCAAAGCGATAATCAACGTGTCAATCATGTCAGCTTGAAGAAATGATAAAACAATATAAACATATATAAAACATGAATAGACATGAGATAATCATCTGATCAGAGCCTCAGATCAGACATCCTTTTAGGGAAGGTCAATCGGCCATGTGACGCTCCGGTAGCGGAGCCCTTGCACCTGGAAGGAACATGATGGTGGAAGTACACCAAGGCGCCGGGTTGGTGAGTGGAATGTCCCAGGCTGCCTCTGAGGATCACCCAGCAGATAAGCAGCCAATGAAACCCATAGAATCCATAGATATAGATATCTATTGAGTATCAGTGGCGATGTGAAGATTGGCCAGAGGTCAAATGAATATAAATGAAGCATATATTAGCAGCAGCATAGCCCAACATCAAAGGTGGAGAGTGCAGAAGAACTTTTGCAGTGGCAGATGTGGGCCCATTGGGCCCAGTTCATTCGATTCACCTGGAAAGTTTGGCATGTGTAGTGGCTTCGAAGAAGTTTAATGTGTTGGGATTTCATCGAGGAGATTTCAGCGTGGCAAAGTTTGTCTCCATTCCTAGGCCCTAAGTGGGACTTGAAGAAAAGCATGTGTCAGAAGTGTTCCGGCAGCTTCAACTAGGATTTTTTTGAGACGTATTTGGTTTCAAGATGTTTCAAGTTGTTTCAAGTTTCTTTTTTCTTTCCAGAAATGGTGGTTTCCATCAATGGCGGATCCCCATTAGCTGGATGGTTTATTTCTATGAAAATCTATGAACATCCAAAAAAAATCGGATGTGGGTAGCCCCATGACTTAGGAAACCTCCCAATGGCTCAAACAGCTGGAGGTCGCAACGGTACTGTGGGTATCTCCCTGGACGACCTAGTGGACCTGTGCAAGGCAGTGGAGGGAACTTCCCCAGGGACCTGAAACGTAAAGTGAAGCTTGGAGAAAATGGGTTTGGAAGATGTTCTCGAGAAGTTTTCTGAGTTTCAATTCTCCTACTTTGATGGTTCCTGATGGTTCCATATGCAAAAGGATGAATCTTCTGGATTTTTGTTTGATCCTTAGAGTGTGGTTCTTTTTGGTACGGGTACTGTGATTTATTGTGGGGTACTCCAGTTCAACCATAGACTGGCCTCAAGATGATCAACTCCCGCGGTCAGCTATGTATGGGCCATTTTACCATGCAAAAGCCATCACCCAGACACCACAATATCTGGTAGTTATGCATGTTCATCCGCATCAAATGTCCATTGATATCATTTTGATATCCAACTAAGTAACTAAGATCAAACATCCGCATCTACCAGCCTTCAAATTGGGGTCGTTTTCAATCATTCAGTTCATCGCATCCAGGACCTGCAGAGTTTGGAGTTCAAGAAGTTTCGCCAGAGGCGCAAGAGCTCGCACCAAGACTTGTCATGCAGGGTCGGGGGCCCCCGGGGGCCTCAAGCTGCAGTTGAGGTTGGTTTGAATAATGTTTGAAATATGGTAGTGAAAAGATCTAAGAAAAAAAAAACAGCTCTCTTCACAAGAAATTTGAATTGGATGTGGGTTGAAGTTGAAGCATCTTGAACGCCAGCATTGTGAATTGGACTGAGTGATCAGCGCTGTCACGTTCGACACCTCCTTGACTTCTCGGATCCTCTCAGTCCTTTGTTTGTTGCAATCTTATCAGCCCAGTGAATGAAAAATCTCGCAGCACCTGCATCAATCAATTTTCATGAGACTTCAAAGCCTCTGTGCATGTTGGAGACCTCCACCATCCACTATCACAGCGAGGCTCTGATTCTGCACACGCCAGCGCGTTCATTCTCCTTCCTCTTCAACAACGGTGCGACTCCGGGGCATAGTTTGTCCAAAAATAGGCGATCACAAAAACCAAGCGGTTTATCAACATGTCATCCACTTTCCCTGTTTTGTATTGGTGAATATACGACTTTCTTGAAAATACTGGTATACTTCAGCCAAACAGCAAAAACCATGGTTGAATCGGTGAAATCCATTGCCAGCTTCCCAACGTGATGTGCTGGGCCACTTTCTGCTGTACCTGCTGAAGAGCCGTGCGCGAGGAATCATGGTGCGGGACTTCCAGACCGGTCTGTATTTGTGTACATGAGGATCATGAGGTACCCTCTGGTTATGACTAACAGTTTGCCATGGAAAGGAAAAATCACCATGCTATTAATAGGTAAACCATCTATAAATGGGCCATCTATACCATGGCTATGTTAAATAACCAGAGGGTAGATCTTCCAAGATGATGTCAGTTCAATCAGTAAATGGGCACTTGTTGATTGGAAGCCCATTGGTTTGGGGCTAAATCCAGCACCACTTGCCGACCAACACAAATCCCTCAGTGATTCACTGCCCAATGGTCGCTCACTTTGCCTGGGGCAAATCATGATGAGTTCTACTGGATTGGGGGTACCGATGAGCCTACTGGCTGGTAGTTTCAAATGTGTCTTAATGTTCAAGCAGGTCATTGTGTTACAGATTGGATGATGATCCCCAATTACGAGCTATCCCCAAAAAAATCAGGGTGGCTTAGCCAGCAATCAGCCGATGTTTGCCAAAATACATGGATAAATACATGGATTCCCCCCGCTATGTGCTGCCCAAGGCCAACATGTGCTCTTCGAACCACGAGGATGATGAAACTCCAGCCACCAGCGCGCCACCCGAGGGCTTTGGGCGGCCCCCGACATGTTGCAGGGAGTGAAGCGATGGGACGATGAGGATAGGGTTGAAGTATTAAATGACGTGAAAATGAATGATTGAAGTTGACATGAAAGATATTATAGACATTTATGGACATATATACAATATATATATACACATACAATATTTATATAATTATATGATGTAATATATATATATATTATACACACTATAGATATATTAGTATATTAGGATTATGAAGATACATAGATAAAAGTGATTCTATAGAAATGAGAAGAAATCTGCAGGACATGTTCATTTCAAGCCTTGATAAGTTGGGAATCAGCTGAGTCCGCTGGAATTGTGCTCGAGTCCTGTGACCTGGTGGTTGTCATGGCAGGAAAGTGCTGTACCCAAACAACTCTTGCTATGAAGGACGTCGCCATGGTGACCACAAAACACATTGTTGTTGTTTTTTTAGTGTAGGTTGAGCAGTCCCAAAATTGCGGGGGCTTCACTTGCATGATCATTCAAAAGAGTTCAAGTCAGAATTTGATGATTATTTTTCATATAGCCAAAATTTTCAGCAAACATCATCAACCCTGACCTGAACGTGAATGAACGACGGCCCATCAGAGATTCATCCCCAAACATCCCGATGGATTTTGCCGGGTTATATAAGCATCCAAATTTTGGGAAAACCTCTTAGACAAAGGCGAACCAAAAATTTGAGGAAATACCGGTAAAATGCTGGGTAAAGCCAGGGTGGTTCGGTACTTTTCTACAGATCCATATACCCTCTGGTTATTTAACATAGCCATGGAAAATCACCATTTTTAATAGGTAAACCATCTATAAATGGGCCATTTTCCATGGCCATGTTAAATAACCAGAGGATATATATATATGCGATATATGCATCAAAGATGCATATCACCGACCAAACAATCCCCGAATCCTCGAATCCGCAGGAGCCTTCTTTCGCCATATGCGCCATGGCCACGGGACTTTGTACCTTCCGGAGCGGAACATGGAAGAACTGGATCAAGTTTGTGGGAGTTTTTTTTATTCATAGCTGTATGATCCTGTATGGTCCATTTTTTGGGGGTTGGATCAAGTTCTGGTTGGTGGTTTGGAACAGTTGTTATTTTTCCATATATTGGGAATAATCATCCCAATTGACTAATATTTGTCAGAGGGGTTGAAACCACCAACCAGATTTCATTTGTTTCTTGTTTCAATCTTCTATTTTCATCCGTATTTGTTCTTGGAGATCGATTCTGGGTGAAATGATCAAGGATTGGATGTGTGAAAAAACTCAGAACCGGAATCCAATTTCTGCTGGCTAAATCATCCAAGTCAATCCCAGTGCTGGTGGTTCTACAAAGTTTAAACAATTCTAAAGATATGTCCTTCAGTGAACTACTGTAGCATGGCTATGGAAAACAGCCCAGTTAGTTCGATGATTTACCTACATTTACCATGCAAAATTGTGATTTTCCAGTTCGCAAACTGTTAAATTACAAGTATTTCATTTTAACATCCCTTTAAACCCTCATTTTTCATGGTTAAATCACCATTTGATGATATTTGATTCGTTCCCCAAGTGGCTTTTAAGAACTTCCCTTTTTTCGTGTTCTTAAGAGGACGGCACGCAGCACGAATCTGAATGGTGCAATGATGAACGACACGGGCCAGGGTGCGGCGGCCCGGACAACGTCACTAAAGCTGGGACTGGTGACAGATCAGGCCATTTTGTTCAACATGGCTTACCCTCTGGTAAACTAATACCAAAAACTATGGAAAGATCCACCATTTTCAATTGGGAAATCCACTATATTTCTATGGTAATTTTCAATAGCTATGTAACAAATTACCAACATATTACCAACTATTTTTGTGGATTTTTGTGGTATAGGATTCAGAGATATTCAGAGATTCAGAGAGTTTTCTAAGTTTAAAATAGGATCATGGTCCCCGATGACCCCATTTTTTTCGGTTGCAGAGACCCAGTGGAACGGCTTCTACGACCGGATCAGGAAGGAACATTGGGCTGACGGCACCAAGTTTTCAGGGAACTATGCTGGATCCTCAGCGTTCAGCAGTGAGCGGTACCCAAAAATGCTATTCTTATATATATATATATATTCACTAGGGAAACAGTATTTCTAGGGACATATAGGGACATATATATATGTAGAAATATGTTGAATATATATATATATATATTCCAGTGAATGCTATTCAACATATTTCTAGGGACATATTAGGGACATTAGGGAAGAACAATAAGCATCATCGGATGAAGAGTCAAATTCTTAAGTGCTAGCCATGGGTAGCATATTTTGAGACGAAGCGCGTTTTTGGGGTAGGAGACCACAGTGAACTTTTAGACGTTGAGTTTGCATCCCTGGAACACAGCAGAAAATTCCACAAATAATAAAAAGCTGTAGCTAAATGTTCAATCACAGAGAAGTCCAGAGATGTTTCCAAGCTGGTTGGTGGTTTCAAACATGTTCTATTCTCCATAATATATGGATATATATATGGGATAATTGGATATAATTGGATAATCCTTCCCATTGACGAATATTTTTCAAGATGGTTAAAACCACCAACCAGCAAGTGTTGCTTCCCACGGTGTAGCGCCGCCGTTTTTCACAGCGGGGTCGATCAACCCCCGGGGTGACACTACATATTTCACCATTGTTAACCAGTTCAAAGCAGTGATTCACCATATGAATTTTGATTATTATACCATATTAAACCATATTAAACCATATTAAACCATATTAAACCATATAAATCATATTAAACCATATTAAACCATATTAAACCATATTAAACCATATTAAACCATATTAAACCATATTAAACCATATCAATATATATATATATATTAAACCATATTAAACCATATGGTAAATATTCATATATATATATATAATATGTATATATATTATGTATATTACCACTGTCATATATCAATGTATATACAATATACAGTATATAACACTAAACCATATTCATCCATATTCAACCACCACGAGGTCCGCGGCATGCGCCATGGTCAGGGCACTATGACCTGGCCGGAGGGTTCCAGGTGACAAACTTAAGACCCAGTGTCTGCGCGTTTGTTTTCAATTGTTTCAATATATATAATATATATATAATATATATATAATATAATATATATAATATATATATATATAATATAATATATATAATATATATAATATAATATATATATAATATGATATATATATATATATAATATATATACATATATATATACATATATATATACATATGTATCTAAAGAATTCTATAGATAATACAGGTACTAAGATTTTTTTTTTAGGGATGTCATTGTGCATTCGCCAATTGCGCCCACCACCTTGTGCCAGGTACACGGGCATGTTCGAGCGAGGCCGTGCCAATGGCGATGGAGAGCTCATTCGCCTCTCGGTCCAAAGACATGGTGTCTGAGCACTTGGGAAATGGGACGCCAAAATGGGGATGCAGTTTTTCATATTTTACATGGAACCCCTATAATTTTCCCGGGTTTGCGATCATGTTCAGTAGTTGGATATATGTTTGTTTGTTGTTTTTTGTAAGATTACTTTTTCGGAAAGTACACCAATGGTCATATTTCAAGGGTGAAAATGATGATCCACCATGGAATCCATCTTTGGGCAAACCCATCGGCTACAGCGCGGTAGGTCTGGAAACCAAATGAGACAGAGGTTGGGCATACGGCATACGACGATGGCTCGAGATGATTCAAAATGGGGAACACCTTAAAATCCCATTGGTTTATTGTGGTCGCTTCCCCAGCTCCAAGAGTAGAAAAAAAACAGTGAAGCTGGTTATATTCCCATATATTCCCTATGTTGAGACAAATACTGGTTGGTTGCTTGTATTATTTGTCACGTTCCATGCCCATATGGCCCATATGCGCTCAGGTACTGACAACTCCATCTACCGTGGTCAGTTCTTGCAGGACCCCAACTGCTCAACACTTGCAACACTAGGATCATGAAATATCATGAAGGATCTCAGGGACACCTTGGGTAGATATAGTTTAATCAATTTAATCAAGTTGAATTAACCCCAAATCGACAAACCTTTGGTATCCAAGATTGACCATGATCCACTGATGGGATCCCCTTGGTGATGATTTCGATCCGTTTTTTCGTGTTTTGTTCCCCATCCACTTTGAATACCGTGACTTTCAAAGCTGCCAAAGGGGGTTCACTCCAGCAACCAGGTTACACTTTGAGATTGATTTCTATGAAAACCGTCAAAACAACTGAGAAATGGTGGGCCATTGAAGTTGATATGTGTCCTTTTCACATCCTTTTTCTCTGTGGCTGGTATCAAATACATGGGCTATCCCCGCCGGATGTTTACAACGCGGGCTAACAGTACCAAACCGTCCCATCATATGTCAAAACCAACATTGATCGTGCAGGCCTTTTTGATTGTTGTTGGCCCCTCGATCAATAGGTGCTTTCATATGTTTTCTCAATAGGAAAACACCCCCAAGTGGCCATGAAATGAGGAAACTCCGGTTCTAAACCAGAGAGCTAGCCATGGACTAGCCACGTTTTGTTCCCTCAATTTTCAGAGAAGCAAACGGATCATTCCCGGATCATTCCTTGGATCATATATTGGATCTTTCCAGATCCCATGGAATCCCGGCATCTCCAGGATTGCATGTCGGGTTTTGGCTGCATGCAATGGATTGATGGTGTCGAGTGCGCCGAAGTTTGTGTGGAAACTTCGACTGGTTTTCTGGTCGCTGAATGGGTGATTTCGAAGGGACACTTTTCAGGTTTGGGGGTTCATCCAGGATGCTTACCTTAAGTTCATCCTTGTTCTGCAAAAAACAGAGAAAGAGATTGTGAACTTGTGACCTGTGGGTTCCAACATGTTCCAACAAAGTCAGAAAACATCTTTGGTCAATCTTGGTCACCATGGCATCGTGGGTTCTAGGGTTGACATCATCCGATGTGGTCATTTCATGTCATTTCGACCTGAGGCATACTCGGTAGCAACGAATGTTTCTGGGTAAATTATAAATAATCATAATAACCTCACTGCGACCAAAACCTGGAATCATGGTACATAAGGGAAATTATCCCCAAATGGCCTTAATTCAGAATTAGTGAAATATTGTAATTTACCATAATTTACCCAGTTAAATGATGTTGATATATTTCAATTACTGCAGAAGAAACAACATTTGGGGGAATAGATAGTGCGATTCTTGTAGTGTTTCAATACCTCCGTTACTGATCGTTACTGTAGATGGGGGGCGATTTCTGGTCGAAAAAAATGCCAAGAGTTCTGGAAAATTGCCCCATCGATGGTTTCCATGTTGCACGTGTCACATTTCTCGGGGTGAAGATCCCTCCGGCAAATTAGCATCCAAAGAATTCCAAAGGAACAATCTACCATTTATAGGATTCTTTTCCCATAGCACTGGTTTACAATATGGTTTACAGAATTTTATAGATCATTTCAACCACAATATCAATAATTTTCCCATTGATAGATAAAATGAACATCTCGAAAACTGGATAATCCGGATGATTTTGCCATAGAAATACAACATCGAACAGATGGTCTAAATTCGCAGTTGGCGTAGCGCCCCCTTTTTTGGCAGGGCCTGGCTTCCAGCCACGAGGTACAAAGGCGAATTTTCCAACAACAAACGGCATGGCCTTGGCAAGATGGCCAGGGACACTGGTGATGGGAAAATAATGAGAAAATGATTGGAAATAATCAGGGAAAACAAGTGTTTGATGTTTTTGTTGGGTCCCGTTTTGGTGCAAAGCATTGAATCATAACCTGGTCGGACTACGAAATCAACGCTGGTTGATGCTTTCCAAGGCTGTTTCTCTTCGATCTTATTTGGGATGAGAGGAGGGCCTATATATAATATGTGTGCCATGGGTTGAAGCCACCAACAGAACAAAGTGGAGCATTTGAGGCTTTCCAGAAGTTGGCAACAGGCCAGATCTTGCAAGGGCTACAGTACTGGGAAACCTTGAACATCCAAGTGGAGATACTTGTGGAACCAATGTTCCAGGGCAAGGTTAGCCGTGAAACACGGTGGAAATGGCCACATGTCGAATTTGTTTTTCTTTGCCATGAGGTGTGGACTTCCGGCAAGTGGGTGAGCTACGAAGGTGCTTGGAAGGTGGGAACGATTCTGAAGCTGGGGCTGATCTGAAGAGTTAGTTGTATAGACGTGGTCTTGTCATGACTTATCCTGATAATATGGGGCATAGCACAAGTTGGGCAATTCTTATGGGATATGTGCTCTATATTGTTGGACAAGCCCACATGTTTTCATTGTTGAGAAGGATAACTTGAAAATGAATTGCAAGCCACATGGGGGCGTGCTATGGAAGGTGAGGGAAGTTTGTTGAGGCAAGACTTGCGAATTGTCCATGAGTTTCAATCTTTGGTAAATCTGATATTCCAAATTGCTATAATATAGCAATTTGATGCAAGTTGGGACACGCACAAGTCGTGGTATCTTCCATGGATATCCATGGGTTATATAAGTTATACAGTTCCATTCTGTCATTTGTCTCAAAAGTTCTTAGCCGCCAAAATGAGATGGCTATATTTAATCAAAGAACAATAAAAAACAGATAAACAGCAGAGAAGCAACAGACAACTAATAGGTTTAAACAGCGGTTTCAACAGACAAACAGATGAAAACCGATCAGCCAACAGCTCAAAAACGGATCAGCCCCAGGAGGGCTTACAACATGGCCGTGGCATCCTGACAGACAGAGATGGCAAAGTTCGGGGGACTCAGAATCCAGCCTGGGAGTGGGGCCCAAAGTAGGAAAAATGGTGGTTTAACCAGCAGAAATGGTGGATTTCATGAAAGATTATCAGATAGGGATTGAACCACCAAACATGGTGAGCATTGGTTGTTTACCCAGCAAAAAATGTTGATTTAGCATGATTTAGCCAACAAAGATAGTGATGTTAATTCTGGGATATATGATTATTTTTTATTATCTTTTATTATGGGAATGTAACGGGAAGATGATATTTGTTTGATTGGGATAGAACTGAGCAACTCCGATTCTTTTTGAGCATATTTGGATTGAACCATCGTGAACAGTGCAATGGTGGTTTCACAAGCAAAAGCTATAATGTTATGATGGTATATTCATGTGTATTCTGGAGACATAATGGGGATATCCCTTTTTGAGATTTGTTACATGGATGGATGGTGTATTTTTTGGGATTTCAGCAGCAAAAATGTTGCGCCAATGGGGATATTTTCTAGGATGTTTGGGTGAATATGTGCGAATTGCCTCCAGTGTCATCAAATATGACTGGCTGGGACATTCCCTTTTGAATGATTATATGAATGGGAAAAGCATCGAACTAAAGGGTATAGGGCGAAAGTTCATGAATTTTCCAGCAAGCCATGTTTGGTTACGACACGGTATGCAAGAAAACAACATATTATACATATATACATATCAAACCGGTGTTAAATAGTTGATTTGATCAAAGTTGAGGAGTCTAATTAGCCCTCAAAGAGATTGAAAAGTAGTTGTGTTTTTTTTTGGGGGGGGTGTGCTACAAGAGTTTGTTGTTTTTTCATCGAGTTGATGCAAGCAAAAATGGCACAGGTGCACGTGGGTCATTTTCAGAATGGCAAGCTGGACCATTGGGAGGAGAAGTCCGTCAAGGCGTGGGTTCTTTTCTGAGTCGCTGGTCGGCCAGGCAATGCCACGTTTAGCAATGTGGACATATGTGGACCTGTGCAAAATGTGTTTCGAACATGTGTGTCTCCAATGGAAGGGGCTATATAATCTATATAACTCAATGATACTGATTCTGAATATTTGCTGATTCTCATGCAGATTGCGAATCAGTTGCCGAGTTTGCTGTGTTTGAATTACTCCACAGAAACCTCCAGAGTTGCCCAAAATTTCCACAACAGCTGCCTGTGTCAGGTGCATGCACCAGATACGGGATCCACCTAATGCCAGGTGAGGGCAACTTGTTGAGATTGCATGTTGAACTTAAGTCAGCCCAAGATTTCTCCATAGCTTCAACTGTTGAAACATCAACAAACAATCAGAATTCACAGATACCCTCTGGTAAACTAACATAACTATGGAAAATCACATTTTTTAATGGGAAAACTCACTATAAGTGGCCATTTTCAATAGCTATGTTAAATTACCAGAGGGTATCCCCAAGTTTCCTTTGGGTTTCTGGCTTTGGATGGGCAGACTTAAGCGACCTGCGTCCAGGTTTCACCAGCAGAAAAACTTACATGGCCCCAGCCAGAAAAGCGAGTCCCCGAGTCCCCACATGGATGATGGACACATTAATATAGACACATCATGGCAACATATGGAATACACATGGAATACACATGGACGCTATAAAACTATATAAAACTATATAAAACTATAAAACTGGTATAACGCTATAGGCAATAAGGGTATAACTGCTTGGTGGTTGCGAAGCTGGCTTGTTTTATCTTCTTTTCAACCGATGAGATGATGGTGGGTTGAAGGCAACCCACGGTGGGCTGCAAGAAGCTTGGCTCAAGGGTGCGCTTGGAGAGACACGGCCTTGAAAACAAAGCGCGTGTTATTTGATGATTTTGATGTTGGTTTCACAGTTTCACATCACAACATATCACAACCATAGGCTTCCGGTCGAGGTGGAGTTGTCTCGAGATCTGGGCCACAGCTTCAGATCTTAAGCGAATCACCGTCTTAACCTCTCCCTTAGAGCCCTGAGTTTGAGCGGTGAGCTATGGTGCGTTTCAGGCGCCCTTGGCACAGTGAGATGTGGGGGACCATGCTCTGCCTCCCCAAGAGTTCTCAAAAAGTTCACATGGAATCCATGGAATCAAAAAAGAGGAAAGGTCCATGTGAACTTCACAGCCTTTTGCGTTCGGTTTTCCTCTTCGTTTTCAGCGTCGCTATGAATTTTCGCTGTCTCAGACTTGGGGGGTGAATCGGGGTTGAACAACGCAGCACCACAGGGTTTATCGATGTTTATCGGGAAGCTTCCGAACGATGAATGAATGAATCTGAATGAATAGATGGGTATGGATCAATACCTATTAATACCATTTTTAGGGGGATGAACATCCATTTACCAGCTATTTTGATGTTCACCAGGGGTACAAGGTTTTGACACACTGCCAGATGGTTTGGATGTGTTTGGATAGATGGTGTTGCTCCATGTAGCTCCATGTAGCTCCCATTTGGACTCAAAATGGCCACGTCAGTTTGCTGAATGTACCATACGTAGACCATCATAGACCACTTGATATAACGTTCAAGAATCCAAACCCTAGTTGTAATATGTTGTAATATGTGATGACTTTTCTAGTTGTGGAAGATTGGGAGGAGTGGCTGCCCAACCACAATATTCTGCCTCGAAAAGCCTTGAAGTGCACAGGTTGAGCAAGTTGCAAGATCCAAAGGCTCTTCGAGGCTTTCTCTGGGCTTTGCGTTTGGTGAGGATTCAGCTGACAATTCAGCTGACGCTGCAGTGGTGTTCAGTATGCGTTTGTGTCTTGCAACATTCTGGAACATTCAGGCATATTAATTTATCAAGTGAGATAAGCGAGATATAGTGCGATTATCTTCCATGAGCTAAAATTGTACAATTGATTGGAACGGTGATCCAGACATATCCAAAAGTCTTAGTTGTCCATGTGAGATGCGGAAAACATCCTGCATCAACTGCATCACCCCACCTTGCTCTCAGAGGTAAATGGAATATAGAAAGAATTTATCCAGACATGGGGTAAAACTAAAATGACAATGTTGAATGCACTAGTAACCACTAGTATAGTATAGAATGATAATAAACCACTGGAATTACAGAAGTAAGCCTGTTGACAACGATGATCAGACATTCATTCCCAGCAGTGATTGAAGGGAATCTTACAGGAACCTCCTGTGTGACCAAGCCACGGTTTCCGGTTTGTCGTGTCTCTTAAACAACGCCCCCGGTGATAACGTCGGGGATGGAGATCTGGGATCCTATGGGATCCACAGCCGCAGCATGTTTCTTTAAGTCATGGACCCCGAGGACGACGCAGTTTGGGTCTCCGGATGTCTCCCCGTCGCGCTGCATGGTGAAAGCAGCGGTGAAATCCCCGGTTTCACCGCTGGGGAAGCTCCTGGTGCTTTCACTCTGTGTGCTGCTTCCCTGGCTGGCTCGGTCGACCCCCTTCGCTGCTCCCAGATTTAGAGGGACACGACTGGGACAGGGACGACAGGAAGACCCATTGAGCAGAAATGCATTGAGCCCAGTGATTCAAGCTTGGCAGCTGCAGCAAGAGCGTGACAGAGAATATGATGAGCTGTTGCGCGGCGGTTTTTCCAAAGAGAAGATGTTGCTCGGCTGGGAAAGTATGAGTGGATGCTTTTCTTTAATCCTATTTTGTTGATTTTCATCAAGGTGACTCTCTATGCATTAACTTTGCAGCCATACACTTGAAGAACATTTCGTCTATGGCGATTGCCCGTAAGCGCTTGTTGTTCCTGCGTCAGTCGCAAGGGACCAGGATTCTGATAGAAAGTGCTATATATGATATCCACATATATCCGCCCAGCTTCGTTTGACTACATTTTTTTTTTGAAAGGCATTTCTACTTTCAACCCCTAGTTGGGAAGCTGCTCCGAAGTGACCCGTGTTTTTGGCGACTTTAGTTCCTTCCTCAGATTTGGGTGTCTGGGGTTCATCAAAATTCATCAATTGATTCATTCCAGCCCTGACAGGTTTCAGTTCTTTCGCGGGCGGCCACATTTGATTCTGCGCCGCTTCTACGAAATCGGTCAAGTTCTGCTCCCTGCCTGGCAGGTTTGGACCAACCCGAAGGAGGGGACAAGTCGTGTCTCTGCTGCAAGGGTTTGCAGTGCTGAGACAGAGCGCTGGCTTTGGACATCACCAACATGTTTCTTGAACTTGGTATATCCATCCAGTAGTGGCCAGAAGTGAACTCAATTGGCAACATTAAAGCCAACTTCGTGTTAAGTCTCGTGCTGTTTCAAAACTCTGATGACCCAAAATGCATCAAATATCATCAAATGCTCTTCTCTTTCTGAAACATTGGTATGTCAAAGCATGGCGGAAGACCCCAAGAAAGCAGGAACAGGTTCCAAATTTGGTTCTCATTTTGTGAGAGCACCTTGGGTTTCGGGGTTAGACACCCCATTGCATAGACAATCATAGACATATGTGGTCGCCAGTGCCTTATCAATTGCCATAGCTGCACTGGCTATGTCAAAACATGTGGAATACGAGCCCTCAAATGGTATGTTTCAAAAGGGGTTTCAGGATGTTAGAGGCTAAAACCATACAAACAGTTGCTAACACACATGAACACACCAATATCAGATTTTATTTATAAGTATGTACAGCAACCTCAAACGGCCGCCAAAACATCATTGCATAGGCTATTCGGAAAGCCATCGGTTTGGGAATCAGATGTGACAGGGTCAAAACGTGGGTTAATTTATCTGGTTGGTGGTTTGGAACATTTATTTTCCATAATATATGGGATAATCCTTCCCATTGACTATTTTTTTTCAGAGGGGTTGAAACCACCAACCAGTTATGTTAATTTCTCATATTGGGGGATGGTCATCAATCCAGTGATATGGATAAACATTTAGACCCATTACCTTTGGATTCTGGGATGAGGAGGTTTTGATCGTGGCTCAGATGTAGTTCTTCTCGCATGTGTTTTTTTTGGATGTTGAAGCCCTTAAGTTTGCTCAAATGAACTTTGACATATATACAATTATATATACAATTATATGTATATATATATATTAGCAGTCCGGTTGGCATGTTTATCCACTAACTTCTGTTTTGGACCCTTTTAGCCATTTATAATAGGGCCGGAGCTATTTGTAGCGTATTTATGGAAATGATTAAAAATGAATGGGATCAGTCCCAGCTGCAAACGTGAAGACCAAATGGCACACTAGTAGAGCCACACCAGATATTCATCAGCGCAATATTATCAGCTAATAGACCAATAAATCCATAGACGCAACAATAATGCATTCATACATCCAATCTGGCAGAAGAAGAGGATGCACTATGTGGAAGTCGTCATTCACTTGTTTGTTTTCCAAGTGAAAGTGAAAACCTACCAGGTTTAAGGCTTGGATCTGTGAATGCACTGGATTTACCCTCAAAGGCACACCGAAGCAGCACAAGCCACTGGATTGTCGCTCGTGGAATAGGTTGGGCTCTCCCTGTAAGGGTTCTTGTCTGGAACTTTTCATAAATTGGCCGGGACTGCTTATAAACCAGCCGGAACTATTTATAAATTGTCCGGAACTATTTATAAATTGGCCGGAACTATTTAAACCAGCCGGAACTATTTTAAAATTGGCCGGAACTATTTTGAAATTGGGCCACACGCTGGTCCAGACTATTTCTAATATTGCCCGGACTTATGACATGGCCGATTGTATTTATAATATTGCCAGCTGCGCTCCCCAAATTCAAAATATGTACTTCGTTGGCTTCGTCGGGGTTTGCAAAATTGAGCTTTGCTGCATCACAATGACCGGAACATCTTATTGAACCAATGCCCAACTGCTTGGGCCATGATTCAATCACTTGACTTTTAGGCACTCTGCACTCTGCAATCATCTTTTTTTTACAGTATACAGAGTATCAGCCTCGCTGTTAGACCTTAATCAAATCTTGTTCTTGCTTTGACAAGTCGTGCATGCTGCATTCTAGATCTACCAGCTGCTCCGCACATATCAATGTGCAATGACCATGCTGGCAGAATGCTTTTCAAATAGGTCATTTACCACAAATCCTGCCCATCGGTGGTTTGTTTGCAGATATAGTCCGGAACCTTTGGGAACCGTTCTGAACAATATTGACGCTGCTTTTGATGAATAGTTCGGAACCGTTCGGAACTGTTCTGAACTACGCCAAGGAATGGATTAGTTCCAAATAGTTCTCAATAGTTCCAAATAGTTCGGGGCTTTTTATGGTTCGGAACCGTTCGGAACTGTTCTGAACTATATTTAAATGGCACGGCCGTAATAGTTCGGAACCGTTAGAGTATATCGAAATATGCCAAAAGACTCAAAAATAAGCTATCAGCAATGCAAATTTGAATCATGCATCTGAAAATATTCTGGAACTGATTGAAACCGTGTTGAACCATAAAGTATATATATAGACTAGAACTACAATGTTTTATATATATATAGTAAGTTTGTCGTTTTTGCGCCATAAACTTTCGATGTTTGTTAAAGGTTTTTTTGTTTTAAATATCTGCTCGGCCCAGCTTACTATATGTATAGGTATGGTGCATGCAACATGTCAAAACAAGTGTGTTGAATCTAGGTGGGAATGATCAGGAAATATACCATGCGAAAAAAAGAAAAACCCCTTCCGGAAATTGACTGGTATTCATGAAAATCGACTCCAGTTTTCATGAAAAGTTGAATAGACTTTGCAAACAGTTCCAAGGCCTTGGGCCCCACAACAGACAAAGAGGCCTACCAGACTGCTAATATATATATATATATTTATTTATTATATATATATATATTTATTTATATTCCATGATGTTCCCATTTATTTCATCCCATATCATAGGAAATTCCATTTTATATTCCCATATTTAATACTATATATTCCCATATCATAGGAAACTCCCCTATATAACTATATTCCCACCCAATTCATCCCAGGAAAATTCCATGAAATTCCCAGGTGGCGAGTACCTTAAGGGCAGTTTGCAGCGCCTGGGCCCCGTCTTCGTCAAAGTGGGTCAGACCTTGGCCCAGCGCCCAGACATCGTCGGGGACGACGCGGCCGAGGTGCTGAAGTCGCTGCAGTCCAAGACCAAACCCTTTCCGGATGAGATCGCGTGCACCGGCATGTAACAACCGGGGGTGGGCCAACATAAAACATGGAGAACATACAGAAACCTATAGAAAGCCATGCAACAAATATATATATATATATATAATCCCGAGGATGCTGGAAAGATATACGGAAAATACATGCAAAACATGTGGACATCATTGGTGATTATGTATATACGTATTTATATACAATTATGTATATATATATATTATATACATACAGTGTATATATATATATATGGAGGTTTCCTAAAGTCATTTGAGTAGCCCAAATCATCCAAGTCATGGATGGCCATTCTAGTATTGAAACCCATGGCGACTTGGGGATCCCCCATTTTCAGAAACATCCATAAAGAAGCCTGCCGAGAATGCTGGAAAGATATGGAAAACATATGGAACACATGTTGATTTTGTTGGAATGTCGTGCATTTGATAGCATGTTGATTATTTTTCAAGTAGTCGTGTTATCTCAGGAGATGTTTCATTCGGGGATTTCTTGAATTGAACACAGTTTTTGTGTACTAGTGTTGTCTCAACACATGGGGGGGACCTCTATACTGGCAAGAGTGAAAGGGGAAAATAAATCCTAAAAATAGATGGGATGGCATGAGCAATCTTTATAATTAATTTTTGAGGCCAGGTCATGTTTTTTTTGTTTGTGGAGTCACCTACTCCCCAAAAAAATGTTCAAGAACCGTGGGCCAGCAATGAATATGGTGTTCATCTACAAAGCTTGGGGTAGTTCCAGCAATTTCTACCGATTTCACTCATAGGGACTTGGAATAGAGCAAAAATGAGAAGCATTGAGAATCAGCAAGAATCGAGGCGGTATATCACTATACGTGTTCAATATTGATCCTCCTTGCCATTTCCTCTACAGAATGGGGGGGGTTGGGGTGCCTATTTTGAACCATTTTATGGGAATTGGTGGCCTTAAATGGGGTCGGACATACCATTTTGTAGTAATTTGTGGGTTTT
>Ga0126342_10007921_pt1 | contig 18992 bp, 15 predicted proteins | sample Cyp1metagenome_FD_92528 | JGI IMG/M metagenome (GOLD analysis project Ga0126342, IMG submission 92528) | Coral microbial communities from Lord Howe Island, Old Settlement Bay, Australia - Cyphastrea 1 metagenome | ecosystem: Host-associated > Invertebrates > Cnidaria > Coral ... | reverse complement strand
ATTTTAATATATTTTAATTATTATTATTATTAAAATAATTTATTATAATTAAATATTTAATTTTTTCATTAATTTAATTATTTATTTTTATATAATTATAATTTATATATTAAATTTTTATTATTAAAATATTATAAAATATTTATTATTATAATTATATATTAAATATAAATAATTATTTTTAATAATTTATTATATATAAAATTCAATAATTATATATATATATGTATATATTAAATATTTTATATTATAAATATTAAAAAATGATTGTTAATTTAAATTAGATTTTAGAAATATATTTTAATATAATATAGTATATGTTTATTTGATTTTTCTAATTTAATTTATATTTTTAATCAAGATTTTATATTAAATGAGGTTGATTTTGAATTATTTAGTTATAAAAATTCAATAATTTTATAAATTTATTTGTATTTTTTTCCGCAATACCAAAATCTTTAGTCGCATTGAGACATGTTGACTTCGTCAAGCATGATCGGTCTGGTGATACAAGGTGTTTGGTAAGTCCTGCCCAAGACAGGTCGTTTGGCTCCCAAAAAAAGAACAACAGACATGTGAAGTTCAAAGATTTACCTTTGATATCCTTTGATGTTGTTCAAGTGCAGCAACTAAACTGCGCGACACAAGTTTTCTGGCATCCGAATAGTGGTTCAGCAACCCCAACTGGAGATGAAGCGACAATATGCGACAATACCTACGGTCGTTTTTTGGGCGTAGATAGATGTAGATAGAATGTGTACATTTATGGTCATGTGTTTAACAACTCCTTACCCAAACGGGGCGATTTTTGAACATTCAATGCTCTATCTACAGGAACTTCAGGATGCAACAGATGCTCAACCTTGGATACCATCACCATGAAACGACCTTTCGCCTTTCACCAGTTTAGTAGCCCCAATGGCTTGTTCTCTATATTAATCAGTTCCTCTATGTTCATTGGTTCATATGCATGTTGCATTCATATTTCTAGAAAACCAGACCAGTGTAGCCAACCATCATTCAAAGCTTGCCCCAAATATTCAGGTCTGCTCCATTTTCCATTTCCTGAACTCGATGCCGATGCCAAAAAAGCCCTCTTGCCCCGTCATTTCATGCGCCGCTTCTCACGCTGCCACTCGAAGTTGTTGCGTCTCATCACCTAGTGATCTTGATATTCAGGTAGCAATTTTCATAGTGACCTGGTTTTGGTGGGATTTCATAGGAATTGATGGGATATTTCATCAGCGGTATGTAGATATCAGGATAAATAACTATCAAATATTATCATCATTCACAACACCCCAGAGGCATATGGAAAATCATCATCTTGAAGTTCGGTAACTCAACAATTTCTATGGGCCATGGGGCCATCTTCAAAAACGTTGCCGCAACGTGGGCCCGTCAAATTACCAGAGGGAAAGCTGCTCCGACCAGGGATCATCGTCTTAGCGTCCCTGGGTTAAAACATGTGGGATGGAAACATGTGGAAAGAAACATGTTTTTAGAAACATGTTTTTAGAAACCACCAGTTTGATTTTTGGGTAGCTCTGCTAGTTGAACTATAGCTATGAGAAAAAAATCACACCATTCTTCATGGGATAGATATGGATAGATCATCAAACTACATGGACAATGTCCAATAGCAAACTACCAGAGTACCGTACCCCAATTTTGACACCAGGTGGATGGAGAAAATCCTGCACCAGTTGTTTTTTTTTTGGTGACTATGAAACACTGCAGTATCAAATAGTGGGATTCCAATGGCTGGGATGAATTGCTCAACTGGTGAGGATATCTTCCACATTGCTGCAGCGCCAAGGAACCATTGGCTGCTTCAGCATGTGGCTACTGTAGAACAGTCCTCAGACTCAGATAGACCAGACCGACATGGCAGTTTACCAACATGAGTCACATGAGTTCACGTATAAAGTGGACCAGTGGCAACCAAAGAAGTCAACAAAAACATATAAAAACATAATGGTGGTAATCATCCACCAAAAGGAAGGGCGTTGGCCAAGCAAAACCTGGGGAAACTGACGGCTTTCGGATTTCTTTTGTCGCCAGGGGATGAATCGATGCCTTCGAACTCAGCTGGCAGTTTCAAAGGCTATGCAAAAAGGGCTGTACAGGATAGATGTTGTACACCTGGACATATCATCTGCAATATCTATCAATATCTAACTAACCATATCTAACCTCCGTTCTATATTAAGATCCAATAAGGCAAATCTGATTTTTACGTGCCCAAGAATTCTGATCATCTCAATTAGGATTCTGTATACATCAGCTATCCCCCCAAAATACATCGGGCATCCCCCGACATTGATGGTTATGTCCGCTTTTACCGGTGATATCCCATGATATCCCCGATATGGTGGTAAAGTTCAACTTCTTGGAACTCCCTTCATGGACACAAATTTTGTGTCAAATCCCAACAAACATGTGGTTTAACCACCCAAAAAACAAGTTCTTCAATCCCAATCCCAGAAAATAAGCAAAAAAAAGGCTCTCACCCACCAAAAACCTCAAAAGAACTACCGGATTCCCGCAAAAAAAACTCTGTGTGGTCGATCTCCAACCCGAAACCACGGATTCATATCTTGATATAATTTCAATTCTTTTCCCGAGAAAAAACCTGCCAGAAAATCCCAAAGGTCATAAACATATGGATACAGATGGTGGTTTCTTAAACTGGGGGATCCTTAAAACCGTAAGTTTTAATACTAAAAATGGCTTAACTTTGATTTGGGGGTACCCCCTTTTAAACGGAAACCTCCATGTTTTCACATCAAACCTTTTTCATTCCAGGTTCCATAGCTCTCGTTGCTGGTTGTAAAGGCATCGTTGAAATGCCAGGGTGTCGGATCATGCAGTAAGGCTCGACGCTCGTTGTAGGGATGCATGGATGGGACGCTGATCGTCCTGGATGGGGTGATGAGGAATTTTCAGGGGAAAAAAATCGCATCAAAGGTGGGGATTTCACCAGGAAACACATTGGAATTTAAGGAGGAAAAATGGTCCAACTATGGGGATTTAACTGGGATTTAACGGGCTTTATGGAAAATTGAGGATCATCAGGTCCATCGGTGTCATGAATCATCGGTCACATTGGGATTTATCCATCAAGAATGACGTGATGGTTTAACTGTTAAACTTAAGAGTTACCAATTCATTCATTGTGACAATCCCTGATGTAAATATGTATATGACTTATATTATAACTATTTATAACTTATATTATAGAACATACATTATGCCAGTATTTATACCAGTTATACCAGGACCTTCCAAAGGCTGGCATTTCGGCACCCCTTGAGATGATACATCGCTGCTCAATCACGCTCAGTCGTCGTGTGTATTCGCTGCGCTGTCCCCAGCTTTTGTGCGTGTCATGGCCGTCGCGTGTCAGGCAGGAATGGCCATGGGTTGGCCTTTTTGCATCTTTTTGCCACTTTCGGGGGCAATCATTTGGCTATGGATCAATACCTATGAAAATACCATTCTTAGGGGGATGAACATCCATTTTAACCCAGCTATTTTGATGTGAACTACAGGGGGATAGGGTTTTGAGTTTTGACCCATACCCATTTAGCTATGTTAGAACAAGCCTGAACACAATGTTGGATCTGGTGAGAATCTGGAGGAATCTTGGGGACGATGCATAATTTTTCATTTGGGATGGCGAAGCGCATCGTACATAAGCACTAGCAAGCACATGCGTGCTCTATCCTTTTATTTATGACACACACACACATTTTTGATCATAAAATGTCATATACTAACAGAATCTAGCTGAAGTGCAGCACTCGCAAATCCCTGACGCTATGAGGTGGGGAACAGAAACTATTCATTCTGTTTACCACCGTGAAATTGACATGGCTAACCTTACGCACAGACCCCGTGGTTTGCCCAAACTGCGACATTGAGGATGCCCTGTTGTCGAACATGGTAAGATAGATTACAGAAAATACTGCTTATACGCAGTGTTTTCTGGTTTAGGATTCAGAGTTTTATAGGGTTTAGGGTTCTATGGTTTTAGGGATTAGGGTTTTAGATTTTAGGGTTTTAGGGTTTAGGGTTCGTCGTCTGGGAAATACCAAAACACTGGCCCAGCGAAGGATAGTGTTTGAACACCTTTCTTTTTTCGGGCAAACGGGCAAACCAGAGGGTCTTGCCGTAACCAGAAATACCATGCAAACGATCATTGGTTAAGCTGGCTATCTTCATGGGAAAAGAGTTTATCCATAACTATCCGGGAGACGCCAGGTGCAGCTGTGAAATCCCTAAAGAGACTCAAGAAGCCGCTGGATTTCATCAACTATTTTGTTTTTGTTTAAAGGCTGGTTGAAGATGCGTTGGTCTGCTCGAAAACACGGGCAAATCTAACAAAAGGGAGGACTAGTGGCCCGAAAATCTACATCATATTATGTATCTGGCTATGTATCTTCTTGGTTCCTCAAGATCCTTTTCTTTCCCAACCAGTGGAGTGCACAGATCACAGATCACAATTCTCACTCACACTTTGATAAATTTCTTCAAATCCCAAACCGGATTTCTTCGGAAAAAACGATGGTATTCTTCACTTTATGTTCACCATTTCGCCTAATGGCCAAAGGCCAATGTTTAACCATCTTCATACCATCTTCGAAGGATAATTAAACCACATTTTTTTTGCCATGTCAAACCATATCAAACCATGTTGATTATAACTCAACCATGGTTTTTTTTTGCCATATCAAACCATATCAAACCATATCAAACCATATCAAACCATATCAAACCATATCAAACCATGTTTTTTGCCATGTTTTTTGCCATGCTAAACCGTGGTTTTTTACCATGCTAAACCGTCCGCAGCCCCTCATGAATTCCTCGCCAAGGCATGGGGATGATCCGGTCGCGGATCGCAGAGGTGCTTGGAGCCCACCTGACATGGCCAACGGCCGGTGGTTTTAATGGGATCTAACCACGAAAAATGGTGGTTTTAATGGGATTTAACCATGAAAAATGGTGGTTAAATGGTGGTTTTAATGGGATCTAACCAACAAACATGATGATATAATGATGATTTTAATGGGATTTGTATACATATATATATATATTATATTATGTGGGCAAAACAGTGTCATAGACTAGCCATGACTGGGAATGGTAACCATACCACCTATAAAAATGGTGATGACTGGGGGATGGTTTATGGCATTGTTTTACCCACGTTAATTGGACTGTAAATCATGAATGTTCATCAAAGATGTTGTGACTTAAAAGAAACTGGAGATATTTATAGCTCATCATTGATTTGAAAAATAAAACCCGTGAACATTTTGACAACTCATGGTTCATAATGGTTTTGACCTACCCACTCATATGAATTCAGAATGGGTCAGAATGGTTTATATAGCCAGCATTGATAATTGGGATAATTGGGATGACAAAAATTTGCTAATTACCAGGGGTTAGTGACTGGCTGAGCCGGAATTCTCTCCCAACTCATAAGGTCACAAGGCTGAATAAATCTTATGAATGCAGCCTCCGGTAATATGTTACATAGCTATAGGACGTCATCCTTTTTAGCAGATAAATCCTCATCAATCTCTAATTCATCATTTTCCGCTGAAAAAATCACCGAGATCGGGAAAAAAACAAGTGTCCCATCCATGAATCATATGGGTATGGATCAATACCTATTAATACCATTTTTAGGGGGATGAACATCCATTTACCAGCTATTTTGATGTTCACCAGGGGTACAAGGTTTTGACACACTGCCATATGAATCATCCCTGCCTTGGTGTAGTGGGACTGGGAATCCATAAAGAGTCCCTCCGCATTGTGCGACACGATGCAGGAGCGTGCCGAGGGCGGGTCGTGCAGCACGCGCATGCTACGCTCGAAGCGTGTGTTGGGAAGGCATTGCCACGAGGCGGTCGCGCTCAAACTCAAGGGGTTGGTGCCTGCATGGCGGGCACCGAAGAATAGATGTACCATCTGGTTATTTAACAGTTCGCCATGGTATAGATGGCCCATTTATAGATGGTTTACCTATTAAAAATTGTGATTTTCCATGACTATGTTAAATAACCAGAGGGTAAAACCCGAAATGGAAATTCAAAAATAGCGAAAATCATGGAACATCACCATTTTTTGTAGGTAAATCAACTATTTCGACTGGGCTATTTCCAATAGCTACGTTAAATTACCAGAGGGTAGTTATTTTTTTACCATGAACAGATTTTAGGAAGAGACATCCAAGGAAAAAATTGGCACCAGGATATATACGATATATATCACTTCCAAAAAAAAAATGTAACTAATACATGATGATCACTATGAAAGCTGACACTAATAGCATCTAGTAGCAATGAGCTATGGCAGCTATGATCCTTGGGACATCATGGGACTGCAGGGAAACCATGACGTTTCTTGCTATCCGTTTCTGGAGTTTCTATGACTTTCTGTACCCCCCCAGAACCAATTTCCGCGGAAAGTCGGAAAGTCCTTGGAGGATCTGTCCCCCATTGATGCAAACAGATGCAAAAAAAAAACAGCCCCACGCTTACCCCCCGGTCACTAGTCATTTAATGTAGTGAAGTGGAAACTCATCTTTAAAAAAAACGGTAGATCGTGATGTTTATCATCAATCAAACTACATTGACATACATTGACCATGTTCATCCATATTCCAGGTCGCAAAGTATTTTCCATAACCAGAGGGTAATGGTCCCAGTCAAATGTATAAATCCCCGACATTGCACGACGCTTTCCATGTTGTGCTTTAAATATGGATACGTTCAAGGCTTGGAATTTGTTTCATACCCAAGTGGTCCTGGACACTTCGAGAAAATGCTGCCAAGGATATTTTCATCATGTTTTATGATGATTTTAGGGCAACACATATGGGCAAATTATATACCATTATAACATGATGATTCATTAGTGATGAACCATAAGAATTGGGGCTGCCCAATCCATTCAGACAAATCCATTCAGACAAATGGGTGAGCCACCATTGACGCTTGCGCCCATTCTCTTACCTCCAGCAAACTAACACACAAAAAATATAGAAAAACCATAGGAAAACCCAAGGAAAAGTGTCTACAGTTCTGATGGCTTTTCCATATCTATGTTAAAGGAATGGGGTTGGGAACATGCGATCAACGAGTCTAAGCCGATGAAGCCATCAAATTCTTGGGCACCCTATTTCCAGACAAACCCACGTGATTTCAAAAGATGTCTGTAGCAATATCCAACGGTCCAACAACCTATCCATATGTGCTGTTTTAGCGACTTCAACTAGTGACTTCAACCAACCTCAGGTCCAAATGGTTCCCAAAAATAAATAAATACATATGCATTGCATATTCATATGGCAGTGTGTCAAAACCTTGTACCCCTGGTGAACATCAAAATAGCTGGTAAATGGATGTTCATCCCATTAAAAATTGGTATTAATAGGTATTGATCCATACCCATATCAGGCCCACCAACACTACGGCCAGTTGCTCATGTCTTGTCCTACTAGAAAAAATGCGTGCTTTTTTGTATATCATAGTCTTGAGATCATCATGGCGATCAGCCATGCATTTCTCATATGGGCGTTTCTTACAATAGGAGGATCCCAAGTCACCATAAGTTAAACACCATGTGCTTCATAAATGGTCATCCATGACGACTGGATGTATCCCAGTATTCCCCATGACTTTTTTTTCGGAGGTTTCCTAAGTCATAGAGGTACCCATCAGTACCATCATCATATCATCCATTTCTAGATAGATGTTCCATGAAATAAGCCATCCAGCTATTGGGGTACCCCCATGACTATGGATCCATATAGGAAAGCTCCATGATGACATCCGAAATTCGAGGCATTGAGGTCTCCAATTGTCCATCCCACCTCGGCTCCTAGGCACGTTGATCTTTTCGCACTCTTGGCCCATGGGATAAAACCTCAATCTCTGGAAATTCAAGGGAACATGGATGAACATAGCCTATCTATAGATGATAATGAGGATGATCCTATCATGTTTAGACATGGTGATTTTCCATAGCTATTACATGCTATTACATGTTAAATAAACAGAGGATCAGATTTGGTGATTTCTATCCTCGATATTCAAAGCAGTTTTCAGCCATCCCCAGTCCGGTGATGCGTCTCATTGGGGATCAAAGTGGAAGGCTTGGGATCACGACTGGTTAATATTAATGGTTATGGTTATTATATGGTTATTATATGGTTATTATATGGTTATTATATGGTTATTATATGGTTATTATATGGTTATTATATGGTTAATGATGGTCAATAATAATCTGGCTGGTGTTTTCAACCTACCCCTCTGAAAAATATGACGAATCGTCAGTTGGGAAGGATGACATCCCATATAATCCCATATATGAAATGGAAAAACAAAAAATGTTTGAAACCACCAACCAGATGATGATTGTGTCACCGGCCCAAAAAATGGGATAGGCTCTGAGAATCCTCTTTCAACAGTAGGCTGAAGGCGGGCGGCTGGACCTTGTTTGTTGAATGCATTAAGTAAAGCTGTAGATTCAATTTATGTTGGCGCCGCATTTCGACATTTATTTTGACCCAACAAAATCACCAGGTGATACGGGTGATTTTTAGGCCTTGCAGGCCTCGAAGAATTCTACAAAAACTAGACTGAATTGTTGGACATTCACCGTGAGCCAAAGCTTGGACGAACAAACACTTCATTCCCAATGATATCCTCTGGTATTTTCAACTATTGCTATTTTTCAAATGGGCAATTGCTGATTTACCAGATTTACCTAAACACGGCGATTTTTGATAGCCATGTTAGTTACCCAGAGAGTATCCTCATGTTGACCGGTTCCAAGCGACGGCTTTCCCCATTGGGAACCAGGTCCAAAGTGGCTGGGCAGAGTATGCGGGTTCCTCAGACGGGATTGGGAATAACCCTAGGGGTCCCCATTCAGTGGGCTTATCCCATGTTTATGTATATATATATTCTAAATATTGTTTAATTAAGAAACCACTTACATCCACTAAGTGAGATGATGCTCTAAGTCAGAAAAAAAACTATCAAGGACTTTAATATCATAGACTTGAAGGGAATTTTCGTGGGAAGATGTGTTTTTTGTGGTTAAAACAATTTTTAACAAGCACCATCCCCATCTCCATTTTTATGGGTGCTATTAATGGGTGCTATTAAAACCATCCATCCATATGGATGGTTTCCGAAAGTGTGACCTGAACAGGATATCACCGGAGCGCAAATGTCGTCCAGCTAAAAGCAGGGTCACTGGCATCACGTTTTTTCGACCATCGTCAAAGGCCAGAACCATGAAGAATTTTCTGGGATTCGGCACATTCCGGTGTGTCTGAAAATAGGGGTATCATTGCCCTCCAAAAAAATGGCCCCGTTTTTTTTTAATATGAAGAACATGATTGAGCAGCGGATTTAGGGGTACCCAATGTTCAGACCCATTGATCCAAACCTGTACGGCGTACCAACCACTGTTTCACCGCCCGAAGCTGATGCCGGAGCCCGCAGAAATCGCCAAGCGTCTTGATCGGTATCTCTTTGAAATTCATGATCCAGTCAATGTAAGCCGCTGGGCAAGTTGAACGTTGACTGAATGATAGGAGTTGCAATGCACTTTGCGAATGACTTGGAGAGAATTCTAGATTTCTATGGCGTGTTCTGAATGGGTAAGATATGGGCAATCCATGGGTGGCGGCGCACCAACAAATATGTCGGAATCTGCGGGCACCCCAATTGAGCCTTGCCAACTTCCACATCAGGAATCCAGGCTTGGCCAAACTACCGGGGATGTCGAAAAGAGGTTTTATATAACAACTGTTTATGGGTTTACCATGGTTTATCAATGTTTATCATATCATCATTCTACACGTGGGTCTGGCCAAACATCATGGGTTCTGCCAGTTCGCAATGCTTGCATTCCTCAAGTTAATCTATTTGACAACCATACCCAACCCTTGATGAAAGTGGGCCCAAGACTCACTGGAAGGCGTGTTTCCTCTGTAACAAGGGGGCATCCCGCGTCTATGGTTGTCTCAAAGGTATCATGTTTGTCTAATTCCAGTTTAAAAACCGTTTCCGTTGCTTGTCCCCTAATTTTGTGCTGCAAGACCATTAGCAGCTAGCACATGTCTGACTCAAAATTGATAGGCCTCTTGCCGAAACATCAAAACCTAGTGACAGTACAACCATCCATGATGGGACCCCAGATCCATTCCCAGCTCCCCATGGGCACCATCCCTTTCGACCGCTGCGCAATTCTTCCATCGCAGGAGGACCCCCGACTGTGATCGGATCGGAACGCTTCCGGATCGACCGAGGTGAAACGGGTTTTAGACCTCCGTCATCAAAGCAATCGGAGCGCCCAGCAGCGAGCGCAGGTTTCAACATCCAGAACATCCGATGACAAATTGACCAAAAAAAACAGGTGGCTCAAGAAAAGATCACATGTCACAACTGGAACTTGGAATCACTGAAGCAAAAAGATCACAGATCCAGATGATGAAAGCACCAAGCTCTTGACCGAGAAGTGCCCCTGGGGTTGAACCACTTGAAATCCCCAACAATTTGGAGCTTCCTCAGAGAAAATTCTGATGGTTTTCCCACTTCCAAGTTGGTTCGCCAGAGCGTGCGTGCCAAATTGCCAAACGCTGAACACACATGTTCAATACTTCTGACGCCCTTTTTTTTGGGCACTTCGAAAACCTGTTCGGGTGACAAACATATTAGGGGAATCCAACATCAGCACTTCAACGAACTAAAACAAACTGGTTGGTGGTTTGAACCCTCTGAAAAATATTAGTCAGCTGGGGTTACAACATTCCCAATATATAGAAAGTCATAAAACATGTTCCAAACCACCAACCAGCAAATCATCGAGTGTTTGACTTGCGAAACACGCCTTTTTTTCCATTTGCCCCAAATGGCACCAGAATCGATGTGCGGTCGCGCGCCGGTGGCTCACGACTGGCTATTCGATGGCCTTAGATCGTTCTGCTGGCTTCATGGCAGTCCCAGGAGTCCATGAATCAAACTGAAACTCTTGGAGATGGTTGCTGGGAATTTAGATGAAAATTCTAACCAATAGATCATCGGCAGATCATCAGATATAACATGATATAAGCAGTAGATCATTAATTTTTCTAAGTGATCTACTGAAGTTGGAAGATCTTACCAATGGTTAGCACAGTAGATCAGAATCAGTAGCTCGATTATGATTATATGTACCATCTGGTTATGACATTGCCAGTTTGCCATGGAAAGATCCACCCATTTTTCATAGGGAAAAACCATCTATAAATGGGCGTTATTTAACAGTTTGCCATGGAAAATCACCATTTTTAAGTTCGGTAAACCATCTATTTCGATTAGGGCCATGGCTTCTATGGCTATGTTAGTCATAACCAGTGGGTATGACATACATATCTGCAGTTTGTGGTGCAATGTGCCCATCTTGAAAAATGATGGAGTTCGTCAATGGGAAGGATGACATCCCATGTATTATGGAAAATTAAAATGTTTGAAACCACCAACCAAATATATATTATATAATAATATATAATATATAACATATAGGTGCCCAGCTACTAAGCTTTGATCCCAACTTGGAACATCTGCGAAGGCGGGGGCGATCCACAGCCCCGAGGCGAGGATGATTTTCGCAACAAAGCAGGCAAGGATTCATTGGGATCCAATAAGATCTATAACTTATATTTAGCGCCAAAAAAGATAGAACCATGAGTTGTCACTATTTCAGTAGCAGGATTTTTTTAAAAAAGGTTTGCTATCTAGCACGGTGTAGGATGGTCCCATATTCCCTGACCAGCGAATCAGAGAGTAGAGCCATGGATATTCCCTGGGAAAATGATCGACTTTCATGGTGGGGTTTGGTTAAACTCACATCGTTAAATGTTACAGTAGTTCACAGGAGGCTACCCGGCCTGGTTATGTCAAAATAGCTATTGAAAATGGTCATTTATAGTGGATTTTCCCATTAAAAATGGTGATTTTCCATAGTTTTCTGTATGTTTACCAGAGGGTAACCACCATTCATCCACCATTCCCCAGTTTACTGGTGAGCACCATCCGAAGGTGATGGAAAAAAATCATCCCCATCAGTCTCGGCGAAAACATCCCGTTGTATTTCTCAGTCACGCAGCAAGATATGATAGGGGTAAAATCCGCCATTTTTGCTGGTTTGGATCTATATACATTTGTGATGCATATAGATTCCTATTTTTGGTGCTTAAAAATCCACGTGGTTGGATGCTAAAACCATCTAAAACCATCTAAAACCATCTAAAATCATCTAAAACCTTCTAAAACCATCTAAAACCATCTAAAACCATCTAAAACCATCTAAAACCATCTAAAACCTTCATTTTTTTGATATTTTTCTTTGGTAAAATCCATTTTTTGGGTATTTTTCATGGATCAAATCCCAAATTTTATGGGACCACCCAGGGGCCCCATCGGCACAGCTCTGCCCATCTCTAAGCGACATCGTCCTCATCCTTGCGGCCAACCATGCCCGCCACAACGTGGTGAAACCTGGGATGCGGATCAGCTGCGGAGCTTCTGGCAATTTTGCTGCAAAGATGGGAGAAAACCAACCATGAGATGGATATATATGCTTGGTTGGTTTTATGTATATATATATACAGGCTGGTTTTATGATACCATATATCTATATCTATATATACATACCAACCATATATATATATATGTATGTATCATATATATATATATTATGTATAATGTTGACCTACGATTTTTAAACCCACGCTGAATAAAGCTAACCAAACTCCCAAAATAAATAATAAATGACCCCTAAATAAAGCTAAACTTTTTTGGCCCTAAAGCCAGATTTGCCCAGATGGCGCTGAAAAAAATTGTCCATGCTTTATTTGAGGTGACATGACATGAATACTAAATCAATACTAAATCAATACTAAATCAATACTAAATCCATGACATGCATACTAAATCAATACTAAAACAATTGTTGGATTCCTTTTTTTTGGAAATTGCTGTGGTAATTGAAAACCATCACATACAAACAAGTTTGATGGTGGCTTTAAGTTTATTTAGGGGCAAAGAGGGGGGGGGCCCACGTTTATAAATCAGAGGTGAACATTATATATAGATATATTATATATAGATATATTATATATATATATTATATATTATATATATATTATATATACATTTATATGGCTCAGCCCTGCAACCCCCCCCTCCCCTCCCTCATGGTGATTTAAAGGTGGGTGCACTTCAGCCCCGAAAAATGAACCCATCAGGCGCCGAGTCGGAACCCGAGGCACTGCAGGGTGAACATGATCCGAAAGGCAGCCACCCACTCTGGCACCTCAAAGGCAGAAACACCTCACGATGTTTTGGTGAAAACAACCACGCGTTCTTTATTGGTTTGGAAAAGTTGATTTGACATGTTGACTTTTGTATTTTAGAAAAAAATGTTTCCAACGCATGCTATATTCTCTTTCTCGGATGAGTTTTGCATTCAAACAGCTGTTGAAGTTCCATTTTGTTTGGGTCTTAGAGGCCTGGAATTGATTTGGGGATCTCCCCATGTTTTTTTGTCTATCATCATTACGACCATCAAAAACTCGTGATGTCCCCAGGAAATGGCTGAAGTTCGACCCTGACCAATGGCACGGAATCTACGGAGCCGGAAAAAACACGCAAATCCAGGATCAAATAGCGGCAGTTACGTGAAATAGAACAGTTAAGACATGTTAAGACATCAGTTCTAGAATACATATATATATACATACATATTACATATATATATAATATAGTATATATATATATATTTATTATATCATATATTCATGTATATAGTGAGCTCCAAAAACTCGAGACCTCCGATGTGTTTCCGAGCTCCCCCGGCCGAACCGAAGGCCACTGAGGAGATCCAACCCAACTGCGGCCCAGGAACGGAAACCATCGATTTGTCCCATGAAATTTGGGGGTTTCCTGGATTTTTTCCCAACCAATCCATTGAGAATGTGAATGGATCATGAAGGGAAGATGTATATATAATATATATATAATGGAATCTATCACCAAGATATGATTTCAAGAATTTGGAGGATTCAATAGGGATGCACATGAAATATATCATGGGAATATATGTAATGGAATCTATCACCAATATGAGATTTGAATCATTTCGGATAATGGGAGATGAACGGAAAAAAAAAACCTCCAGTAGACTGTCGACCCTGCCAAATAAGGGTTAGAAGATTAGTTTCTACGAAGAAGTGGCTATACGAATAGGGGTCTATGTGAATTGGGGGGAGGGTAGAATTGAGATATTGCACAAGAAAAATATGGGGACATGGAATCAAAACAATCGTAACAATAGGGAGTTGATATTTTATGAGGAATAATGATGATGGATGATGATGGATGATGATTGGATATTTTATGGCATAGTCTGAAAATCACCAATGGATAAGTTTCACTATTGCAAATCGGGAAACTTGGGTATTCATGGGGATATGTTATGGGATATACATTATACATATATGCACTGTATGTATAACCAACCACAATTACTTGGACACCAAATAGATTCAATTAGCCGTTTTGATAGGGAACATGATGATTAGCCAATAATTTTGGGTTACATCATTTCCGATGGTAACCAGTTGAACTTACCAATCAGTTTCTGCTTTCCGCATTGAACCCCTTTTTTTCCCTTGACCAAACGCTGGTAACTTCTTGCCACCGTTTTCCTAGATCATCCGTGTTTTTTTTACACACACTCCATGCATTCACAACCCAAGAGAAAGCTCATCTAGCCAAACAATGGTAACTATGGAAACATTTGCCTTAACAGTTTCAATGATGTTGGTATCTGTGATGGTAACCATGGCATCTGTGATTGGTCCAAACATCAAGTTCCCAGCACCATATCACCATGGATTCTGAAAGGGGCTCCAGGGGTATCTGACCAACTGGCCCGCTCCAGGGATTTTCTCCACATTGGGGCTCGCACCACAGAGACTTCTAGCCAAGTTCGGCCCCAAAGAAACAAAGGGTTCCGGACTACCTCGGCATTCAGATTGGAAAGAAAGGATCCAAGAATTCTTGAAGCCCGAACATCCAGTCTAATCAGTCTATATTATAAATAAATCTATCATCTTTTTCTGCACTAAAATTGCCATTTTAAGGCTGAACATCTCCCACCACCCAGCCATCGGCCGGGTGGCAAATCAATGGATTTTTCTTGGGATTTTTTGGGGACAATCATGGCTGGTTGGTGGTTGACCTACCTCTGAAAAATCATGGAGTGAGTTCGTCAGTTGGGATGATTTTCCATATTTTCCATTCCCAATATGATGGGAAAATAAAAAAAACATATTCCAAACCACCAACCAGATGGGATGTTAAAAAAGGATTCTTCTGGGATCAGCATCCATGGTGGTACTACCGGTGGTACCGTCCGTTTTATGGGCGCAGGAAAAAAAGGTCCTGCTGGACGCCCAACGGAGCTTTGGAGTGGAAGATCATCTACTGGGGTATTTTCAGGGGTATTTTCAGCAAACCGCTTTGAATGGTTTACAGATTGATTCCTGAGCAGGGGTTGGTAAATGTCCCATTTTGGGAATATTGGACATCACCTTATAGTAGCCATTATAGACCATATACCATTCATGGTTGGGTGATGTTCAATGGGGACATTTAATGATCACTGAGCCACTAGGCAAGATGTTTTTTAGGCACCCGGCCCAATCTGCATACCAATCTCCTTCAACGCGATCTCTGACTAAATGGAAGTAGAATGCTCCCCAACCTTGGAGAATACTGCAGGAATGGGAGGAATTTTTGATCGTGAGGCGTGTGGAAAAGGCATCCAAAACCATCTTCCAAAAGCATCCGAAAGCATCCAAAAGCCTCTTGGGGACTGATTCTCCCGGTTGGTTCAGAGCGATTCTATGCGATTATACTGCACTGGATCATAACCAAGTACTGCACTTGTTCTGATGAACCCAAAGAATCCAAAGAGTAGAAGCTCAAGCGTGCCCAAAATTCATGTACCCACAACCCGTTGGTGCACTGACTATTGCCACTGTTCAAACGACCACAGGGTCACCGCTTGAGGGAAACACTCCCTGCAATCACCAGGCCGATGAAAAAGCCTCAGCGTCACAGCGGGGCGACTTGAGCCAGCCCGAGAACATCCCGGCGGAAGGGGGCAAAAAGGGGGTGAACATCCTAAAACAATCTACTCAGGTCCTAGGTCAATTCTCTGAGTTTTTTTGGGGTGTGAAATGGTTCTGGTTCCGAGTGAGACGGTGTGGAGAAAGTTAAAGACAACTGCAGGAAGCAATAAAGGGTGGCCATTGATCGTTTCTCAGCTTTTGGAACCAACATCAAAAAGCAGCATGGATCATTAACATTCATTGATTCAGAAAAACATCATTTACATTTATTATCATTTATTTGGGACGGGATAGCCTCAGCAAGGCTTCCTGGTGGTGCTTCCTGGTGGTGGATTTGAGCAATGTCCCAATTCCTTTGAACCACCAGGAACCCACTTTTTGACACGGCAAGCAACGATCTGACTTTTTGATTCGTACCTATATCTTCAGATAAATCAGTAAAATGTACATGACATATAAACATGTAAGGTGGGTAAAACAATAATAAACCATCCCCCAGTCATCACCATTATGGTTGGTATAAACCATTCCCAAATGGATGGTTTATGGCATTGCTTTTCCCACATTATATATGAATGTATATGATATATTCTGCTATATGATACATAATATGTTTGTATCTTTCTCCGTTCCGAACTCCACGGCCACTGGACGGCCCCGGCAGACGTTCGCTTTTTCTTGGAAGTAAACCATCCAGCTGTTCAAAATGATCCTTTCCTGCAGCGGTCAGGTGTCAGGAACTCTTCCATCACTTCGAATCCCAGTTTCATATTTTTGTTACTAAGTTGGGCAATAGCTAATATATGGCTGTGTCTAAAAATACGGTATACGCCCCAAATGGATATTTGAGTAGGGAAAATGATGAACCCGTGGATGGAATGGGGTATCCTATCTTCAAACCAATATGATGATCCAGTCGTGGCCCTTCACGAACTTAGTGAGCCTTTCCCACCCAGGCACCCCAGCAGAATAGGGACAGGGACCCTGGGATGTGTTGTGATGCTTTCCCGTGCATATTGCGGACAACGGATTTGCATGGGAATTGATAGGAAACATTAACTTTTCAAATTCGGAAGCATTCAACTACCAAGCTGTTTTATCACAGATTGCCCACCACCAGAAGCAACAGTTTAAACTTTAAACAATTTTAACGAGTTTTTGAAATTGCGATATTGCAAGTTGTACAGTGCTGGCTCATTTGGGGCTAGGCTTGGATCATATTGGATCCAGGCAGACTCACAAAAATCACACACCTTTCGCAGACTTCTCGCCTACATTTTTTTAATACTGATATTTAACGATAGATAGGATGACGCCATTGTGACTCTGCTAATATTATTCAAGCAGTGTGTCAACCTGTTTAACATGGAACAATACACTCATCGCCGTCCTGACAGCTGACAAACCAACTCCCGGCTGATCATTCTCTTTCAGATTCCGACTGCAGCAAAACGCAGTCGGAATATCAACAGTTGTCACTCCGATACTAAACATCTTGCATGGGTTTTATACAAACAGTATCCCAAAGTTGAGACTATTATACAGATATATAGACTATTTAAGGGTCATATGCCAGGTACAAGCTTAGCGGGATGACTACCATTGGGGGACTCGGGCGATGATTTTCTGATTCACCTCCACGTGAGCGGCGTGAGCCATGAAACATACCATTCCATATCCATTCCATCAACTTGCTTGGTGAGTAAATATTCCTATGAAATCCAAAAATTGTTTTAGTCAGTATTACCCCCATGATAATGGTTGGGTGAATAAATATTCCCGATACTGGTATGGGTTAGTTGATGATCAAAAATAAAATCTAATAAAACCAGATAGTATAAGTATAAGCTCCATTTCATGACCGATCAACAATGCTATCTTTAGTGGCTCCCTTTAGTCACAGTCCTGTTCAATGCCAACCTCGGTCGCCGCGGCCATGGGCACACAGCACTCGCTGCAGGACTTGTTCAGGTCCTGGCACAGTCTGGCTGTGTGGGAAGATCACCAGAGAATCGATCAATGTTATCGTGGCGATTACTGTGCTAAACCCAATGCCATAAACCTATATAAACCTACCATTCGGGATGATATTTACCACCCATTTGCGGATGGTCTATTATTTAGTTTACGTCAATGGATTGATTTTCCAGGGAAACTCTTCACCGGAAACGACGGAAACCATGATTTTCCCATGGAAATATGGAGGTTAAACCTGTAAATCTTCCCGGAACAAACAATCTTTTGATCATGGTGATTGTCATGGTGATGATTCTGGTATAGAATATCATGGTATATAACGGAAGTTAAATCATTATGGGACGTCACCACGGAATCAACATGGAGGTTCAATTGGTGCTGGATTATTATGGTTATTTAACCAACAAACATGCTCAAATATACCTATCATTAGATTTTATAATTTGATGCTTGACATGATTTTTTTTGTCAGCACCTGAAGAAGGGTCATTCAACACATGCAGCTAATCCATGAAGATAAATCTGGGCTGTTGGTGTGTTTCCACCCACCAAGAACTCATACTTAGTATATATCCGCCGACCCCGGCAGACGCAAGGGGGAGCGCGCCAGGGAATAATACTTTTGACTCTTGTTTCGGACTACTACTACTACTACTACTACTCCTGCTACTGCTACTACTACTACTACTACTACTACTATTTAAAGGTAGCCAAACTTCATATTCATAGCAGCAGCAAGAGGAAAAAACCGCCAAAATCATCATTTTCTATGGATTTCAGAAGTTACGTTAGGCAT
>Ga0126342_10007920_pt1 | contig 18992 bp, 17 predicted proteins | sample Cyp1metagenome_FD_92528 | JGI IMG/M metagenome (GOLD analysis project Ga0126342, IMG submission 92528) | Coral microbial communities from Lord Howe Island, Old Settlement Bay, Australia - Cyphastrea 1 metagenome | ecosystem: Host-associated > Invertebrates > Cnidaria > Coral ... | reverse complement strand
TAATAAAATCAGAGCATTTGGGGGCATGGTCTTGAAATTTGTGGAAATAGAAAAACCTTGGGTTTTGTTTTGAAACCCTGGGTTTTAAGTGCCACCCTGCGAATTTTGCGGGTTCGGAGGGTCGATATATATATATAATATATATATATATACGCTATATATATATAGAGATTATATATATGGGTAAGATGTGTATACGATATATGGCATGCTACACGTTGTAAACCAAAACTGACACCCCGGGCACACCTGGAGTTCCAGGACGTGGCAACGCGCCGCACGGCTGCGGAGGGGGTGCTGAGCAAAGCGGAGCAGTTGCTTCATCTGCCGCAGATGGTTTGGTCTGGGGCCTCGATTGCAAAGATCCCGTTTTTTTCGGGGATTTGGATGGATTTTGGAGGCAAAAATAGGCAAAACATCTTCGAAATTTTGGGATTTGCCCAAAATATTGGGGGAGTTCATCACCAAACATGTGGATTTCACCAGCAAACACTGGATGTCACCCACTAAGCATTGAGACCTCACCCAAAAAAACAGGAGTTCAGTGGGAGTTCACCACAAAAAAAGTTGAGTGAAGCAACCATGCACCAAAATTTGGATTTCCTTGATTTGGAGGAGGTATACTGTAGTCGCCGACAATCCAGGTGTGGGGATCATTGGGTAAGCTCCGTGTAAAAAGATATTTTTTACTTGCAAAAAGGGGCCATATGACTAAGAACACTGGCGTTGACCACCACACTTTGGTGTATAACTGTATAACCCAGCCGACATTTGCATCGGAAAAAAAGTGGAGAGCCCACGTAACTTCAGCCAATCAAACAGGGCGACTGGGAGAGGTTTGAGGATGCTCCGGTCGGTCCGCAGGCATGGGCATGGACAGCAAGCTGGAGTAGGGCTTGCTGCAATCCGCACGGCTTCTGGTGACGAGGCCAGAGCTGTTTTTGTAAACGCGGTGCATGTATATCCACATACCTAGTATGATCATCAATGATTGACTGATCATCTATGCCATCATCTATGCCATTTATGTTTAATGCCTATAGCCTATCCATCGTCATTCTCATTCCAAATGCATGTTTGGTTGAGGACTTGTATGAGCAATTTCCATCAATTTATATCACTTTCCAATTTCTCCGCACCTCAGGTGGAAGCCTTGTTGCTGAATATCTTTCAAGAAAGCTTTGGACTCAGAGTCCAGGATGGCTAAACCGGTAAACCCTGGGCCCATGACTGCCTTCTAGTCAGGCACAAAAGATCACAAAAGCATCGACACATCGGCTTTCCCAGGGGAAATTGCGTATCAGTGGGGATGAACTAAGAGGGACCCTTTGACAAGATGCAGTGACAAGATACAGCATAATCAGCATAATCCTACAAGTGGCCAATCGTAGCGTCGAAGCCAATAGGTAGAAACAAATAATGTGAGATAGATGAGATAGCTTTCAGGGTGATCTGTTCTGCCTTGTGCTCGTCCGAAACTTTCGAGGCAGGGACTGGTGGTGCTTCCGGGCTGTCGGCCACCCAGCCAGTCGTCTGAGGCCACGAACACACGGAGACCTCTGACAGTTTCCAACACCAGTGGGGATCAAATTGGGTACACCCCCCAATGGGACCGCAATATGGGTTTGTCTGAAATTGTGGGCTGCCCCCCCCCCGGTGGCAATTTAAATGAGGACACTTAAGATAAACACTTGATATTGCGGCAACAAGTTTCAAGACAAATCAACATGAAATGAAATGGTTGAATTCATGTTAGAGCGCCTTGATCAAACGCCTTGTTCTCCAAACAGCAGGTGAAACGTAAGAAGTAAAAGGATTGGATACGAGAAAGGCTCTCCAGAATCCTTGAACCAGACCCAGGCAGTGACTTTGGCCCTGTCCTTGTCTGGCAGCGTCAAGAGCAAAGCCTGGGACATGCTGCTGGACTGGCCAGCTGGCGGATGGGATGGCTATGGGTCACAGATGTGGTACCAATGAACTTGCCATAAGCTGCCCCGTTGATACAGAATCCAAGCATTTAACCATCCATTTTGGCCGATCATTTGGACCCATATCCTTATGGGCTTATCCACACAACACACTGCTCTTAGTGACTGCCAGGGATATGAATCCATTGGTTGGAGCATCCCCTTCCTCTTGTCATTGCTTCATTGCTCAAGCGGGGCTGCGGCTGCCCAAAAAGGTCACCGCAGCACTGGTGAAACCAATGTCAGAAGCCGCAACCAATCGGTATCGGTTTCACGACATTTCAGACATGTTTCAAGTCATTTCATGTCAAGTCCATCTACAGAACATGGGATGATGTGGTGTCTATATCAGAGCTCTCCCCCAATTTTCAGGCTTGAATTGATGGCACTACCAGCCACCAGCTGACATTCCTAAGTCACCCAGCTCCACTTGTGGCGCGGCATGGCAGAGGTAGAAACCGATCCGCTGTTTACAGTGGAAGGCGCTGCCAAAGACGAAGAATGGAAACTGCACGGCCCCAAATATCACCCCTTCATCAAGCGGATAAAAGACGCTTGGACCAGCAGATGCCAGCAGTAGCTCTTTTCTTGGTCGCTTTGCGTTTTCTAAAACAGTGTTGGATCATTTTGCAGGATTACATCCATATGAAATCAAACATGGAGGAACAACCAACCCAAATGCGAGCTTGAAGAAACATGCATGGGGACTTCTCCTATCTAAAGTGGTGAGGAATCAGAAGGTGAAGCTGCAGAGAAAATCGAGAAGAATCCGGATCGAACTCGGCCAGGTGCCAGAGCTGCAATGGACGTCTCAAATATGATTTAAACCACACAATGTGGGTAACAGCAAAATAAACCATCCCCCAAATCACCATAAATAGGTTGTATATACCATTCCTAAATGGGTGGTTTATTCATTATTGTATATTGTCTTATCCACATTACATCAAATGTCCAGCCTGGCTTTCCTGTTTTTGTCTCTCCCGCGCAGCGCGCTGATTTAGCAGAAATGTGCGGAAATCGTATTGAAAAAGCGTTCTCAACACTGAATTATGATGCGTTCATTCTGCTTTCCCCATCTGAATTGCAGAGGCATGTATTCCATCAAATGGTCATGGAAAGAAGTGTAAGCGGGTCCTTGCAAACTTCAATCCTGCAGGTGTCCATGATGGCGAGGAAGTTCCTGCAGGTCTAAAGATCTGGAACGATGCTCAACGAGACCGCAGTGCCATGAAAAAGGGCGCTGGATGGATTGCCGAGATCAAGGTCAATGGGAAGTCGCAGAGCCGTTGGTTCAACATAAGAACCTATGGCAGTTGGCGCTTAACCTTCCTATTGGCCAAGTTGCAGCGCTTCGTTTGGGAAGCCCAAGTCGCAGCCTCCGAAGCCGAGGCTCCTGCGGCTGCACCGTCGGCTGCACCGTCGGCTGCACCGTCGGCGGTGCCCTCAGCAGCACCAGTGGCCGAGCCGCCAGCTGCAGAGGAGGCACCGTCGGCGAAGGCGCCGCCCACAGCGCGGCACACTAAAGGCGCCAAAGGTGGTACCAAAGGTGCAGGTGCATCAGGTGCCAAGGGGAAAGGAAAGGCCAACAGCAAGGGGTCAGATGGTGGATCTGGTCGGCCCTCGGCCTTGAAACGGCCCAGGGATGAGGCCTTGGATGTGGCAGATGAGAGCTGGGGCCGGCTGCCGGTACCACGACTGGAGCAAGCGGAATCACAGAAGCGATCCGCTGAAGAGCCGAAGCTGCCACAAGCCAAGGCCTTGAAGAGAGAGCCTTGACAGGAACGATGGCTTTCAGGAAAGGTTCAAGGTTCTGGACACCATGGCTTCAATCTTGTCTTCCATCACTGGTGTTTACTGTATCACTGTATGAATCTATACGAAGTTGCTGGTGATGCACCGCCACGCTGGTTTTGACAACATGGCCCGCCGACATTGACATCACCACCCTTATTAGATAACGTTGGATTTCAATGTCTTTCATGCAACATTCATCATACATACATGCAGGGTATGGGTCAAACTTGAGCACCTTCAACTTAGTTCAACTTTGAATCTAATCAAGCATAGCAATGGAAATTCATCCAATTAATATCAATTGATGATGTTCCCATTTCAATGCCCAGTGGATTTCACAGCTGGCCATGTTTGATCTTTATTTCCCCCCTCAGGCAGTGACTGCCACATCTCAAACTTCGGGCGCGGGCCCAGCGAAGTGGCGACAGTGCCTGGATCGCTCTGGGGGTGCCTCGGTATCGGTGTTGGATGGTGTTGGCCTTGGCGGGTTCACCAACAACAGGACGAAGCGTGATGACACCAATGTCCAGTTGAACATCCTGAAGATGGAGTCATAATTACGATCACATAACAACAGGCTTGTCAGTCCTAAGTGGGATCAATTGGTCCAAGAAATAGAAGTGGATAGAAGTGGTATTTACATGATTTTACATTTTACGTGTATTTACATGTATTTACATGTATTTACTGTCATATCTGATCGGATTGCCAACTTGACTCACTGACCTGCAACCAAACGGGTTGGAGTGGCCGGCGCACAGACGCCAAACATGGGTGCATTCAACCACCAAACCTTGGGATAAAGTCAGCAGAGATATAGACTAGAGGTTGAAGTAGCGAAGCACCAATCATAGCGATATATGTATATATATAATATATAATAAGAATTATATATATATATATTAATATACATGTATATTAGGGATTTAAGAAACAGGACATTGATATCATTGATATTGGACAAACAAACATTATTAAAATCCCCATCGAACTATGTATAGCCTAGATAAACATACCCGCATCTATGTATCTCCTGAGGGGCTACCCAGCAAGGGGCTCCCCCTTTACAATCCAGCTCTGGTTGTGCCCTCCTGCGGATCATTTCGGCAGCTGAAAGGACACGTGAACAGCGTCCAATGTGGACTAAAAACACAAACGGGATTAGTGCCAAGCACATCCAAGCACCATATCATGGGATCCTGTGGAAATTTCTGGCGCCCATTTGGTGGATTGATTTACTGTAAATTGTATAGCATCTAAAATTTAGAAGCTAACTAAAAGCGTTTTTCGCAATTTTAGGGTGCCGTTCTCACCTTAAGTGACTAAGGTATTGCCAAGGGGCAGGTGAGAAAATTCATTGACTTCATGGCATCAGATGACCTGGAGACCAAGAATCGCATGGTGGAAGCCCTGCGACTGACCGAGCCAAACCCCAGCCGACTGCTGCGCTTCGTGAATCAGGGCGGTCTCATGAAATTGGTGCCCTTGGCAGCCTTGGCAGTGGCAAATCCTGTTAGGAATGGAATGGAATGGAATGGACATTTCCCACAGGGTGCCCCATACTTAGCCAAGTTGGTTTATAGCTCCAATAACTAGGGTTTATGGGGGTTATATCATATATCTATAATATAGTTAATGGGAATTATCAACCAACTACAAGCAGCTTATAATCTTGGGGGTACCATCCTGCATTTCCTGGCGTTTTGGAGTCGGGTTTCCCGAGGTCTTTTGGTTGGAGCGCGCCTTGGCAGAGCCTTCCGGGAAAGAAGTGCACCACTTCATCATCAATGCATTGAGATCCATCCAGGTAGTGGCACCAGGGCGCGTGGACAAAGAAAACATGGGAGAGAACGCGGTGAATCACTTGCTGGTGATTTTGCGGCAAGCCAAGCAGAGGGTTCAGGCCTGGAGATGCCTGGAGTGAGACAGGGCTCCCGATACGGAATGATACGGATACATCACTGTGCCCCATAAACCTCAGCCAAATTCAATTGAATTTCACAGCAAAGATCTTGCAAGTGGATTCTATTCTTTTTAAACTAGGTATATTGTGATTCTGAAATTGGCCAAATCAACCGGTATCCTTTCATTCTATAGTGAGTTTCTGTGGGTTTTCGGCGAGAAGTGGCCCCTCCAAAAATCAACAAATGAACACATTCCAACAACACCAGCATTTTCCTTTTTTTTTTCAGAAGGGATTTCCATTTTGATTGAAGCATAATGTTCCATCATTTTTCAACGTCGCTGAAGCCACGTTGACAGCTGGCCAGGCCTCTCCGCAAGCCGAGCTGCGCGCCGCCGCCGTGCGCCGCATGACGGCGCGCTCGGCGCAGCGCCGCGCCGAGGCGGTGCCCTTTGCACCGCCTGCGCGGCGCGGCGCGCAAGGCGCGCAACCGAAGACGCCGCCGCTGGAGGTGGTGACAGTGGACGAGGCAGTTGGGGTTTCACATGGTTTCACATGGTTTCACTATGAAAACATGGAAAAATACGTTTTACTATGTTTTACTATAACATCATGGTTTGAAAGATGGTTTCTGGCACCAAGAATTTGTGTAATTATATAGTGCTTTTGATGTTTTTTTGTGGATGGGTTGAAGCCACCAAGCAGGTTGAGGCCGTTGAGGCAGTTGAGAAGCCGGAAATTGTGAGACCCGCATTGATACAAAAAGCAAAACCATCCTCCTCCATTCGGACGGAGTCGGAAGCATCCGAGATGGCGCCTCCAACAGCACCACCTGCAGCATCTCCCATGGCATCCCCAGTAGCATCCCCGGTGGCATCCCCTGTGGCATCCCCTGTGAAACACGCAGCTGATGAACAGACTTCCTACATCCCAACACCAGTCGCGCGTGTGGCACCTGTCACTCGTGTCAGACCGCCTGTGGCACCGGCTGTGGCAGCAACCGTGGCACTGCCACAAGTACAGCCAGCTGTTCCCATGCCAGTGCCTGCCGTAAGACCTTTGAATTTATCAGACGGGCGCCGGCGACCCTATCCTTTGCCCATGAACCCCCTCCAGGCACGTAACAGGCTCAGCTTGCAGGGCAGGATGCCTATGGCTCCAGTGTATAGACCTTGGAAGCCCAGGCCCCAAGAACCGCAGCAAGCCCAGCCGGCCACCAGTCCCCAAGTTCCTACGGTCCGAAAGGCCAAGCCCAGCAGTGTCACTCAGCTCCAACCAAAGGCTGCAGATATCCCAGCTGCAGGCCTTCAGCAGAGGAGTCCTGGGCTGCTGAGCCAGTTGGCAGGTGTGGAGCAAAGTGAGGATGGTGAGGTTTCTGTGCAGGAACCTGTGCAGGAACCTGTGCAGGAACCTGTGCAGGAACCTGTGCAGGAACCTGTGCAGGAACCTGTGCAGGAACCTGTTTTGCCAGAGGAATCCTTGAGATCAGCGACTCCAAAGGCTACTTGCCAACTGATGGCTGAGGGGGCTAGGGGTGGAGGTATTGTAGAGGAAGCAGGAAGGGCAAAAGGGAAGTGAGTACATTTGGTGGTTCAGTGGAGCTTGCACTTTGTTATTCCTGGTTCTGAACCTACAAAGCCTCCCAATTGTGAGGAGACAATATGGATGGATGCGGATGGATATTTTCAAGAATCAAACCCTCTCAGAATCCCGCTCTCTAGTTTCAAACATGCTTGCTTTCCACGCCTGATGATGATGATGATGATGATGATGATGCTGATGGTGATGGTGATGGTGATGGTGATGCTGATGATGATGATGGTGATGGTGATGGTGATGGTGATGGTGATGGTGATGGTGATGGTGATGATGATGATGATGATGATGATGATGATGATGCTGATGATGCTCATGATGCTCATGATGCTCATGATGCTCATGATGCTCATGATGCTCATGATGCTCATGATGCTCATGATGCTCATGATGCTCATGATGCTCATGATGCTGATGATGCTGATGGTGCTGATGCTGATGCTGATGATGCTGCTGCTGATGATGACGATCCCCCTTACTGGCTGTTTTTTTTGGATGGGGTTGTTGGTTCCTTTTCGACAAGCACAACCATTTGAGAAACTGGGACTGAACATGACTGAACATATACATTGTTTGATATTGCCTTGCAATGGCCCCAAAGAGGATTGTATAGCAGTGGTAACAAATGGCTTCAGTAAGGACCGCCATTTCTATCTACCGGGGGTCTACAGTACCCTGTAATGCACGTCTTTTTCAGTCATTGAGTCTGCGGTGCGGCCTTGTGTTGCAGGCGTCGGCTATGTCGGTGGCACATCCCAAGTCGAAGTCTAAACTGTTTCTGCAGCCGACGCCGAAGACGCGAGCCGTCCCTGTCAGCCAAGTGCCGCAGATGGTGCCACAGAAGGTTGAAGGGGTGGATGAAGTCCCAGAAAATCTGCCCAAAATTGCCAAGGAGGCACCCGATGCAGGATTCTTGGCTGCGGAGGAAAGGTGGTGGTGGGAACAGACACAACGAGATCTGGCGGAGGCTGTGGCACCTGTGCCTGATGAGGCTGTGGCCGAGGTTGAGTCGATGGATGGTGGGGACTCGATTTCTGCACAGTTGCAGCACCATGCAGCACCAGTTGAACCTGAAGCATTTGAAGAAACACCTGAAGATTGGGGACAAGATGGTTCTGGGGAAGGGGTTGAGGAAGGCTCCCAAGACACTCCCCAGGAAGGTTCTCAGGACCTTGCAGCCGAAACAAGAGGGGACACCATTGTGGAAACAGGCGAGGATATGGCTATGGATGACACTGATAGCATCCACCCCTCTGAGTTGGATGAGTTGGAAAAGCAGATTTCGGCCGAAACTGAGCGGGTTCAGGCACTGGAACGAAATCTGATGGTTCCTCCGGAAGAAGACTCGGACACCGAAGAAGAAGAAGGCCTACCACATACACCTTACCCACCCAAGCCGAAAGAGCAGAAACCAAAAGGACGAGCAGGGAGAAAGAGTGCCAAAAGTGAGGACAGAGATACCATGGAATCCATGGAAGTGATTGAAAGCCTTGGTATCTCTCCTGAAGCCTTGCTAGTGGCCCCTGCCACCCCACCTATGAAGCCACGAGCCGCGGGTGCGGCCCCTCGGACACCTCCTTTGGATCCGGAGGCCAAGGAACCGACAGCAGAAGATGCCAAGGCATTGGAAAAGCTGGTGAGCTTGATCGGTGCCCCCGGCACGCCTCCCAGATCTGACCCCAAGTCTCCCAAGTCCAAATCTCCTGCTGCTCGCAGTTCTCGCCAGTCACATTCGCCCGTTCTGATCCCAACCTCGACTTTCATGAAGACTGAGCCTGACAGGGAGGTTTACCAACACACAAACGCAAAGTCGTTAGAGGAACTATTTCAACAAGGCTTTGAGGCACATCAAGTAACTCAAGTCCCGGTAAAGCTTCAAACAGATGATGATGCTGGCCTGGACCTGCGAAATGCGTTGGTGAAAGCTGTCCTCAATTCGTTTCTTGGTCGACTTTGATGTGTTCTTTGTCGGTGTCAGCACAGGATATTTTGATCCAATCATGTCTCCATAGATCCTCCACTGTCAGGTCTCCAATGCTGCTCGGGGCTGTGCCGGAGAACCCCTACGAACCGGAGATCATTGCAGGGGCCGGAACCATGTACCAGTCAGCCATGGAAAACTACAATGAAAGCAGCTTGGTGGAACATGATGCATTGGTGGATTTCAGATAATTATTTCGTTGGGCAAAGTCAGCGACGGTGATGTGTTAGAAAGTGTGGGCAGCGCAAGAGGGTGTGGGGATATGCAAGCGGCGATTGGAACTGCAAAACCTGTGGTTCCCTACTTGAAAAAGTCGTCCAAATTGCACAACTGTGCGATCCAACCGGTTAAACAAAGATGCTGAGATTACTGTGCCACCATTGTCTAAGATCCCAATATTGTTCCAAAGGTCCTCTTCGTGGTCATTTTTTGGATATTTTTGGGGGTCATGCTTGATGAATTGGAGGCTTCTTAGGTGACAACGAGGTGAGTGTATCACCACACCAAACAATGATGATGATAATGATGGGCTGTTGATGGCTGTTGTTACATGATGTTTACACATGTTTCCACATTTTTTGTTGGTATGTATCTCCAATTTTCATTGTTGATGATAGTTTAAACTCTTTGAGTTTTCTGATCTCGCCAATCATTTTGCATTGTTGGTGGTCCTTCAACTGTTTCTGATCTGCATTTTTTGTTGAGAAATTGATTTCCATGAATATCTTTTTCATTCTCCTGGGAGAAAACTGAGAAAACAGTGCTCATATGCAGTGATTCGCTTGATCTACCATCTTACCATTACCATAGCACTGAAGGTTTCTGTCCCAGAATAGGCTTAGTTCTGGAGACACGACGTGTGGATGGTAACAGGCCCATGGCGTCCTGTAGATTCTCCCTGGCCGAGGGTGGTGTCACATTTATTTTCCAAATGATATGCATCAAATTATCATCAAATGACTTTCCAAATTCTTGATAACTTCATGACTTCATATTGTTTTCCAATGTTTTTCCATCTTTTCCATGAATTTCCCATGAATTTCCCATGAGTTTCCCAGGAACGTTTTTCAGCAGCCACCAGGTGTTCTCATGACCACGGCTGCCACTTCCTTCGCTGAGAAGATCCTGGAAAGCGCCATGGCGGGCGACAGCGGGGACAGCGGCGCGGCAGCGATGGAAACAAAGAGGGCGATGTGCTGCGGGAAACTCCATAAATCTCCATATGTTTTTTTTTTGGTGGGGGGCTGGAGGAAGCTGAAAGCTGTGATGGATCATGATTTGTAAATTGGATATCATTATATATGATATGTATTGTATTGTCTTGTATTGTATTGTATTATATTATATTCTATTATATTATATTATATTATTATATTATATTATATTATTATATTATATTATATTATTATATTATATTATATTATATTATATATCTGGTCTGGTCATATTATATAAATATATATTATGTATATCAATTCCTGTTTTGATGGTATTCGAATGTTTTTGATGGTAATGATTTGTGGTAAGTCATGCCTTGACATCAAGCGACACTCAGATGCCCTGTCTTGGACGGACCTTCATGCTCACTCATCCCACATGCGTCACCATACAGCTAGCCAACTAACTACTTGATCCTAATTACTAAATCCGAACAGAAATAAACAGGCAGGGCCAAGTAGAATCATCCAAAAAATGCAGTCATGTCTTTGTATTTGTACAGTGCTTTGCCTGTGGCATTTTCCATTTACAGGAACGTCGTTGAAGTCCCAATGATTGGACTATGTGGCTCTAACAAATTGTAGCAGGCGCACGTTGTTGCAAACCCTCGCAGCGGGGTCGCGTAGACAGAGTGCACAACAGCCGCAGCCGGTTAATTTTGGGCAATGGCTCAAGGTTGTTGACGTCCTTTCTGGGATGGGCATAAACACCTGTAGCATGACCAGTCATTTATTTGTCCAACATGGTGCCCCAAGTTTGAGCCATATCCATATGGACTGGACATGTATGCCCGGCCCTGGCAGTATTTTGCGCTTTCGCTGTGCTTTTCATCCGCAGCCTTTGACCCGCGATGCCTCACCGCGGCGGAACTGGCACCCTGTGATGGGGATCCATGCCGGAACGAGTCTCGGAGCATCGCAGGGCTCATCGATGCTGCGCTGTCCAAACTTGGATAGCCGCTATCGCCGATAATCCAATGGATAGTCAGATAAATCAATGGATAGAAATGGATCAAATGGCACGGATCAGCTTGCTGTATTGGCAAGTGGTGGCTTTAGGTGGATTTGTCATTCTTTTGGACATAGCCATGACGTATCGATGTTGCCAGCCACCAACTAAAAACACACGTCCAAGGGGTTCCACATTTTGACCCAAGGATTGCTGGAACAACATCTTTACCCACAGCTATTGCTGTGTCGAAACGCCCTGCTTTTCATGGGGATCTTGGACCACCTCTGCCCCCATCAAGACTGAACTAGCGCAAAGTGGTGTGGTTTGCCGCCATCTCTGCCAAGCTGAGCCCGGCTGTCACCAGTGGAGTTTCATCATCCCAGAGTCTGACAGTGGTGGGCCATGTTTGATGTACGACAGCTCCATCAAGTTCACCCCCACAGACCTTCCGGTGGTCTCAGGTCTTCGCTTCTGCGCCCCGGAAACTGCTTGGGAGGCCCCCCAGAAACCCACAAGAGCTGACCTCCGAAAGCAGCAGCTGCCGGTCTTCTGGGCAGAGGATGATAGCGCTGCAACCGGGGCAGCGGAGGCAATCAAGGGCCACGGCTGGGCGGTTCTGAAGCTTGGCAAGCTTGGATTTGCTGAGCTGATATCTTCAGATGAATAATAACGATGTGTAATCCTGTTTTTTTGGCTGTCCAATCGCTTAATCCACCATTTGGGGGATCCACTGGGGATCTTATCATTTTTCGTATTTTTTCCGTGTCATAAGCCAATCTGAGGAAAGGAGCTGTAGCAGAACTGCAGCTGAAGCTGTTGAGGTCAAAGGTGTCGAGCGCGGCTGACGAGTTGCTAGCGAGAGACCCGCAACGCGTGGGAAACCGGGGACCAAGGACTGGGATTGGAACGGAGCATGACGCACCAATACATCCAATACATTCCAATACATAGCCATTGACCATAGGAATCTTAAAGAACCAGCAATGTACAATTACAGTAAATAAAGTTAAACACCTTAATTAATGATATAGTAATAGTTCAATACATGGGAATTTCAAGCAACAACTGTATAACTAGAGAGAAACATAGTTAGTTGGACCTTCCTTGGTGATCAAATGTATGTCAAATCCCATTGCAGGAGGTATTCTTTTGGAGGATCTTCGACCTCACATCATATGGTACATTTGGCCCCATGGGCACAGCTCCTTGATGTACATCCAGTGGTTCGAACTTTGGAAGAGGTGTTTCAAGGGGAGTATGTGGCCATTGGTGGTGGAGGGGACTTTGTGCTGGGAGAGACCGATTCCCATCAACGCCTACATGTGGATTTGCAGCTGGAAGCAATGTATGACTCCGAAAGTCCCGCAGCTGTGGTGGCAAACTTTGTTATCTCTGAGATCAGCTGTGAGGATGGTCCCTTGAGATTGGTGCCCCAGACACAGAACCTCCCGCTGGCCGGCCGACTTGTGAAGGATTGGGGCTATGCTACACATTTGCAAAAGGAAGACCATATCTTGGCAGCGCAGAATCTTAGATTGGCTGAGGATTAATATTTTCCCATTGGTTGAATCTATTGGTCATATGCTTGATTTTTAATAGGTCCCTAGCCGACCCCTAAGCCCAGGAATTTGACCTACGTCTTCGCTTGTCCCTTGAGCCCGGGCGATGTGATCCTTCGTGACATGCGGCTCTGGCATGGTGGCTCCCCGAATGGGGGGAAAGAGCCACGATATCTGCCTTCAGCAGAGTTCCTGTCCCTCAGGCGGCTACTTCCCTGCTGGGTTTCAAGATGAAACAGATGTAGCCTGGTGTAGCAGTTTTTTGAAGAAGATGATAAGAAACGATTTTATGTTTTTATGAATATTCATTTGTTATCCATCGGTTATCATTGATCATTTGTCCATATTACTCCGTATTGATCAGTGTTTATCCACCAATCTCATCAGTGGCAATCAATGACCGTCTATAATGTGTCTACATCAATCTATATGACCATCTAGTGGACATCAATCAGCATTCCTGTCCCTCATTTTGCGGACAATGCATTGTTTGCCATAAATCCCTTGAGCTTCCATATCCTAAGAAAAAGAGCATCCCACTTTTCACAGTACAGTGAAGACCCGGTTTCCCTTTGACTGCATCGTCGGTGGCTTTTGACACCCGCTGGGTTTGTTACAGGATGTTAAGTACAGGTTTATATGGGATATTAATAAATAAACATTATGGGATAGGTGCGCATTGTTTAAAGATATTTCGGGTTATCGGCAGGATACCAAAACGATGTTTTCCTCCAAAAGCCTGTTTTCGGACCAAAAGCCGTTTTTCCCTGGGCCACATTCAGTGAGTGATTCGTACTTGGCAATATCATGAGTGATTAGCTGATTTTAATTAGTGAGATTCATCACTAAGATTCACTCATCTGGGCAACCCAATAATCAACCTACCCTTTGGTTTATCATTGGGATTAATCTACAATTATGACCTCAGGGCCCCCTGTGACAGGTACGCGGAGGCCACCCGGCAGGCACCGGAGGACCACTTCGCGCCGCGCCCGGCGCTGCCCTTTGCCAGCTGGCTGCGGCTGAGCCGGCGAAGCCAACGGCGGAGTCGGGCGATCCTGGCAGTGGAGCAGCTGGATGCGGCCGTGCGGGAGGAGTTTCTGCTGATGTTGCCCTATGTGGCGGAAGAACGGCCATAAGATGATAGAATAGTTGATATGCCTTGATGGAATGGTGATACCAAGAACTCAGGAAATGATGATTTGGTGGGGATGGAGCTGGGGAAGTCGCTCAGTGGATCCCGCAATTTCATGGCACATGGCCCTACAGTTCTGCAAAGGGACCATACAACAACCAGGTCGGTGCTGTTGACGAACCTGCGGTGCAGCAGACTTCCCTCCCTGGCTGAGAAACGAATTCCTATGAGTTCGTCAGCGAAGTAATCGATGTCGAGGGGCCAGTGATGCCTCTTGAGCTTAGCAGCCGTGATCAGAACCCAGCAGGATGAGAGGGCTTCGGCGAGCTGATCGAGAACTGCGGAGTGGAGTAAAAGATGTTGTTGTTTTTTATTTTTTATTTTCCCATGATTTTCTCGTTGTTGCCCTGGCTCCAAGTCATTCCTGCATGCTGAAACTCCAGTGCTCCCGTCGCAGGACAGGCTGAGCTTTTCTTCTGGTTCTGCTGTTGCAAGAGGCGGGACGTCATGAGTTGAGTAATGTCAACCCCGGATTAATAAACCATGGTTTATTAATTAGGGGGGTACTCCTCCAATAGTCATAATCCAATACTTAAATGGTACCACCCCAATCAACCAGCCTAAGGGTTTATTAATCCAGGGTTGACATTACAGATGCTGAGCTGAGGAAGAAATGACCAGAAGTGCCCATGTCTTCATCTGCAGCTTTGGATCAAGGCTGTGCCCAAGGTTGACACCAAGACCTGGATGGCACATGCTTGTAAAGGGGAACATGATCATCAAACATGAGACTTTGGGCTTCTGCAGCTGGTGTGCAATTTTCAGTCAAACCCATTCACGGCCTTTAGATCATCGCCACCATTGAAATTGAGAGCCGTCGGTCCACCATAGCTTCTGAAGTACAAAACTTTTGCAGATGACATAGTGTCCAGTCTGGGGCATGCGACGCGCACCCATAGTTATCATAATTTGGACCGTTCACAGCCGCCCCTGAAATTCTGAAAGTGACCTGCCAGGCATGGATACATTTGGATGATCATCAACACCAAGTTTTCCAGCACTCAGAAAGCCCATCCAAAAAACCTTGAAATCAACTCAGTGGCAGCTGCCACAAAGCTGCTTTCGAAGATGAGCGCTGAACAACTCGCGGACTACCGAAAACGGCATCAGGCTCGCATGGAGGCGGTCCGTGGGGATGTCATGATGTCATGAGCCACTTGGAAGTGGAAAAATCATGTGATGAAAGCTGGGATGCCAGATCTCCATAGATCTCCAACGGACTCCAACTCAGATGTTGTGTATGTTGTTGACCCAAAACTTGAAGTGCTTTCGGTGGGACATCACTCTTGCCACATCAATATTTTGACAGCCATTGGATGGAAAGACAGATGTCTTGGATGTTTTGGCAGTGACCACCTTTCGAAGTTACAACTCTCAACCATGTTCAGCGCCTGCTTAGCTCTGCAAAAGAACAAATCAGTCCATACAAATCCCAGAGGAGCTGCTCACAAAGGACAGTGGCCAATGCTAAAGTATCCCAACCCACGTGGTTTGTCCCACTTCACCGATGGCGCCAGGGTGAGCGGGAAGAGCGAAATCGCAGGAGATGGCGCCATGGGGGTGAAATAATTTGTGATATTTCAAGATGTTTCAAATATCGCCAAATATCTTTGAATTCCTGCCTGGGATGATGATTTTCAGTGATTCAATATCATAGTATAATTATATGTCAACGAGTATATGATCAGATTTTCAGTGATTCGTATCATCCATGATTTACATAATCATTGATGATTCATAATATATTTCATAATCATACAGCAGACTTTCTGGATGTTCTTAGGGTAATGCAACGGAGGGATAGTGCCACATTCGCGGCGCGCGCCCGCCCAGGAGCCAGCTCTCGGGACCTTTGCGACCCTCCACCTGTGCGGAGGCGATGATTAAACAAAATGGATGACCTCTACAGCTTGTGAAGATCGTCTCATTATGCGGATACACTGTTACACACTGGTACACACATTGTACACATGGAATATGATAACATGGTGATTTTCCGTAGCTATTCCAGTTTTGGAACCATTTCTTGGAACCGCTTGATATTCTTAGCAGTGAGGGCACAGTTTGTATCACAGGGTAGTCCCCCCGACCTACCCTTTGGTACTCGAAGATGGCATTGGAACATCCTGATGATCTCCCTTCTGAAAGCTCAAACTTTAGGCAGCCAAGTTTGATTACCGGAAGATCCATCAGATTCCATCCGATTCAGGGTTTCTGAATTGCAAGGCCCTGGAGCGACAGTTGCAGAAGCAGGTGACGGGGGAGATGACTCCTGAACTGTCCGGAAACCCATGAGGTCATCCAAAAAATTACCGAAATCTGAGGAAATCAGTGGAATCAAAAGTTTCTCATGAATGCCATTGAATGCCCATGTGTTTTTTGGGCCTCGCTTGGTACTGTAGTTGAATATGGAGCGGGCTTCTGCCGTGCATCGCGCCACCTTCTAAGGCGCCATTCCATTTTCAAGTGGGCGTTGTTGTCCCGCTTGGGAAACGACGCGCGCTCCCCAGAAAGATGTGACATGATGTCGTGACATTGGCAGAAACCTGAAAGCAGCTGGCTGTGGCTCTCATGGTTCCACATATCGGTTCATTTTTCCATAGTTTTTTTCCCCCATTATATATGGATAAACACGGACCTATGATCCCATACCCACATGACTAGCTTGACGTTTTTTAGGATTTAGAACCCAAATATGTGTGAACCTGGCTGAACCGAAAGCCAGGTCTGGGGAGAGAGCGCTGAAGCAGTTGAGCCGCCAGAGACGGAAGCTCCACTGCTGGCCCTGCTGCGGGTGCTACCCTGCTTGGGTGGCATGGGTTGCTGGGATGGCACCATCATTTTTCCTCCTCAAATTGCCATAGGCTGGGGATGGTGAACTGGGCTGAATATGAACTGCCTGTGATTTCACCTCTGTTTATTACAAAAGCCAGCCAAAGGCTAGGCTAGAGTTGACGAACAAAGTGAGATTAGGGGGTCTGGGGGGTAGTGGCTGACGAGCGCAAATAGTGGTGATTAGGGCGTGCGTTTTGGTCGTTTTTGCGTGTCATGTACTCGTACCATGACGCAAATGTGTGATGGTGGGGTATCAATTCCACCTGGTTCGCATCTAGATGCCCGTTTGGGCCGCGCTGACACTAATATCTGCAGTGCTTGGTTTTGAAAGACATGGTTCCAAGACTTGGATTGGGGCCTTCCCTGAAGTCCTGAAGGCCCTGATTCTGTAGCTTGCTGTGCGCATGGAATCGCCCTAGTTGAGGAGAAAAGGATGGAAGTTGAAGTGCGACGGATTTTGAAGCACGTTTGAGTGTGGGATGTGGATCCAAGCTCAAGGATCTCCCGAGTGAAAAAGGTTGACATGGGCGTCTCACAGTGTGTTATCTTTAGATACCCAAGTTTCCCACAAGAAACGCAAGTATGATACAAATGGGCGGAGCGATGCATGGAGGTGTCTTGTCGCTGTGCCGGAAAAAAATAAAGACATGGTTCCCGAAATGGAAGCTTAAGATGTCCAAAAAGTGGTTCCTGAAATGAAAGCCTAAAATATCTAAAACATTGGTTCCTGAAGTGGAAGCTAAAATGGTTGCAAGCGCGTTCGCGACATGGAACCCTAAAATGTCTAAAAAATGGTTCCCAAAATGAAAGCCTCAAATGTTGAAAAAGTGGTTCCGGAAATGGAAGCCTAAAATGTCTAGAAAATTGGAGAGAGAAATGGCCCCTAAAAATAGCGACCCTCAACTCCATGTTTTTCCTCTCCTTGGTAAGAGATCAAAATATACCGTTCATCAATGACGGTTGATCACGGCGGAGCAGGGGTTAGTACTTCTTGATCTTCTTGATCAAACTCCTGTTTTTTCTTCTTGTGCAGAAGCCAGGTTCGGAATCTGAGCATTCTATTCACATGCTCTGGCGTCTGGAAGCCAACTACAAGAAACATCATAGCAGTTATCGTATTATTTTGGGGTGTAGTTATCATGTGCCACTAGCTCGCTCCGGCTGGTTCTTGGCCTGTGCCCCGAGGCACCATCCAAGCTGTTTGATGAGATGTACTTGGCGGAAGTTTGGCATTTAGTGTGAAGTTGGCCTTCGGCATCAAAAAGTACAAGTTATGTGAGCGAAACTCAGTTGAGCCAGCCATCGCATGCCATCGGAACATGCTGGAACATGGTAACATCATGGCTGACACACGTCTGAGCAGGCTTCCGTTCTGGGAGCTCTTTTCATGTTTCTGGATGTTGTCTGATGTTGTTGAAACATGCCAGGTTATGCCAAAACTACGCCACAAGGTACTAGTTATGTCAGTGACAATCAGTTGAGTCAGCCATTGGATCCTATCGGAACATGATGGAACATGTTAACATCATGGCTGACACACGACTGAGCGGGCTTCTGTTTTGGGAACTTTCTCATGTGTCTGGATGTTGTCTGATGTTGCTGAAACATGCCACTTGAGTCAGCCATTGCACCTATCGGAACATGCTGGAACATGTTAACATCATGGCTGACTCGCGTCTGAGCAGGCTTCCATTTTGGGAACTTGTTTCAAGTTTCTGGATGTTGTCTGATGTTGTTGAAGCATGCCAGGTTATGCCAAAACTATGCCAAACGGTACTAGTTACTAGTTATGTCCGTGACAATCAGTTGAGTCAGCCATTGGATCCTATCCGAACATGCTGGAACATGGTAGCATCATGGCTGAAAAACGTATGAGCGGGCTCCTGTTTTGGGAGCTTTTTCATGTTTCTGGATGTTGTCTGATGTTGTTGAAACATGCCACTTGGGTCAGCCATTGCACCTATCGGAACATGCTGCAGCATGTTAACAT
>Ga0126342_10007919_pt1 | contig 18992 bp, 12 predicted proteins | sample Cyp1metagenome_FD_92528 | JGI IMG/M metagenome (GOLD analysis project Ga0126342, IMG submission 92528) | Coral microbial communities from Lord Howe Island, Old Settlement Bay, Australia - Cyphastrea 1 metagenome | ecosystem: Host-associated > Invertebrates > Cnidaria > Coral ... | reverse complement strand
GGTATACCACCAACCAGATATGGCTTAGTCTGAAAATAGGATACTTCCAATTCCTCTAGATTCTCATGTATATATATATATATTTATAGGCACATGTCCCATGGTGTCCCCATGAAATCTCCCCTGATAGCCTCCATGGCTGTCCGCCAGGCTCAGAATCTCTGCGGCCGCTGCGAGGTCACGTGTGGATGCTCAGATGGTGCTTCTTGGAACTCTATGGGTACCATCTTCCTGGGACTTTCAGGATCCATTTTATGGAGGTACTGTACCATATAAGGCCATATTTTGCGGGGATATTCCCTTACATAGGCCTTATATTCTCTGGTAATTTGGGATTACCCTCTGGGATTATGGGATTACCCTCTGGGATCCATTTTATGGAGGTATGTTAGTATGGATTACCCGGCCTGGTAAACATACAAAAAGCTATTGAAAATGGCCATAGAAATAGCTATAGAAATAGCTCATTTACCCATTAAAAGCACGGTGATGTTCCATCGTTTTTTGTATGTTTACCAGGCCGAGTACCCTCTGGGATTATGGGATTCAATGGTATGATTTTAATGGGTTTTTTCATCGGATTTCGTGGGATGATGTTCCATGATTTTCCCTCTGATAATTTCTTACAGTTTGCGAACTTGAAAATGGCCCAGTCGAAATAGTGAGTTGTCCTATTAATAGCATGGTGAATTTCCACTTCGTTATGTAAACGTTTTTCAGAGGCTATTTTATGAAGGTACGGTAGGTCACCATATTTTGGGCCATATTGTGTGGATCTTCCCTGATTTTGTTAGGCCTGAAAACTAGGCCTTTTATATGGTAGGTACCTCCAATTTAGGATCCTGGAATTCCCATTGAATGTAAGACCCTAGTGCTGGGTAAATTTGATCACGACCGAACCCTGTTCTCCCGAAGCCTGGGAATCATGGTTGATAAGGGAGATCATCCCCAAATGGCCCAACATTTCAGGTTAGTGAATTTATTTTAATTAACCCAGGTAGTGCATTATTATGGATTATACAGGACTCTACATCACTAAATATGGATAAGTTATAGTTGCCATATTAAGATATGAAGATGTATTGACTAAAAGGAATACAGCTTGGTGGTGCAATTCCAGCAGTGGTTATATAACCCGTTACATCTTAATGCCGTGTCATCAATGGCTCGAAAATTCCCGAACGAAATGGAAGGCCATGGAGAGCCAGAAACATGATCGAACTAAACGGGCAATTGTCCAGCAAGCCATGTTTGATTACCGGAGATTAATTATATAAAAATGAATGATGACTACAGTATATGTTTTAATGTTCGGGATAAACCGAAGAAATCCAACAAGAATGCGCAATATATAAATAAATGTGTATATATATATATATAACAATCTGAGTGTTTTTGGTGTCTTGGTAAAATGATGGATTTACTCCCATTAATGGGTTCAACTTCAGTTCATGAACATAGTGCAGAAGCCAGAGGATTTGGAGTGTCATCATCCCAGAATTGGTTGCCATGTGGGGAGAACTATTTGGAGCTATGATTTTCGCAAAAAACATCGAACTAAATGGAGGACTGTCCAGCTAGCCATGTTTGATTACCGGGCAATCTGTGTTTGTGGCTTAGATGATCTTAGATGTTGGTTTTAGCTAAGTTGGTGAACATAACTCCAATAACTATGATTTATGGTAGATATATTACGTACTATGGTTTATAAACCAACTTATAACTGGAATAACCATGATTTATGGTAGATATATCTATACTATTCCTATGGTTTATAAACCAACGTTCACATCACTGGGGGGTGGCACTACCTTGGCCCAAACATTGGAGAGATGATCCCAGTCTCGGCGACCAATTTTGGCTCATCCGGGGCAGCTATGCCATCCAACAGGCAGCAATTTTTGCCTATTAAGTGGACAGTTCAGGAACCAGATTAGCCACCAAAATTACCCTCTGTTAAACATACAAAAAGCTATTGAAAATGGTAATTTATAGTGGATTTACCCATTAATAGCATGGTGATTTTCCATAGTTATGTAAACGTTTACCAGAGGGTAAGTTGCTGGCTAGATGATATTCGTATATCACCGAGTTCTTTTTTTCTCAAAAACCTATCTTATACACATCTCTTAACATATCTACCCATTCTTCAAAAGTCATGCAATCATCTGTAACTTAAACATGTCAAGTCCTTAAAATATCTAGCCATTTACCCAAAGAAAAGAAACATCCTCCGCAACTCTTCCAGATTTTCTTCCAACAGCGGCAGTGCCATGGCAGAGATCAACCCCTGCACCCCGCCACGGAGAAAATCCGACCTTGGGCCCCGAATTTGGAGTCAGGAGGGGTTCCAAGGGAAGGGCAGCTGGGTGGAGGAAATCAACAACACATCAGCCTGGATGAACATATCATGACCTTGAAATGCTGAGAAAAACCATGCGGATTTCTAGATTTCAATGATTTAATCCAGAAGGAGTTGATGGGATATATGATTTGCCCTTGAAATTTATATATATATACATTGATTTCCATTAAAAAAACATTTAAATCCATGACACAAATATGTATCCATGATTAAATCCCATTAAATCCCATATATTATAGATATATATATATACACCATCCGGTTATTTAACATAGCCATGGAAAATCACCATGTTTAAGTTCGGTAAACCATCTATTTCTATGGGCCATCTATACCATGGCAAACTCTTAGTCATAACCAGAGGGTATATGCGAAACCTATAGTTGGTTTATAAACCATAGTAGGTGTAGATATATCTACCATAAACCATAGTGAAATTGGAGTCATGAACCAACCACATTTTCCAGTAAATCCCACTAAACCACCAACCACTGATCATTTTTTAACCATCATGAACCATATATTAACCATATATTAACTATATATTATAGATAGATAGATAGATAGATAGATAGATAGATAGATATAGATATAATATATGGTTAATGATGGTTAATATGTGTTTTTTTTGGAAGTTATGATTATTTTTAACATATGTTAACCATATATATATATTTACATCCCACATTTTCCCATGATTTCTCCATGATTTTACTGGATCAGGAGTCCGGCGGGGCCGCGTTTTCGCCGTTTTCGCCCTTGCAGCGCTTGCGGCAGGGGCCGACCTTTCAACCGTGCCGTGGTGGGACAAACAGATTTGGGATTGCTATACTTGACATGTGTTTGGGTTTGTCAACCTATGTAGAACCACCAATCATGTGGACACACAAATCACTTAAGAAATTGGAGATTTTTGCCACCCCTGGCTGTCTGGCTGAAACTCAGTAGGAGCCCGAAGCATGGTGAAGCAATGGATTCATCGAACTCGGGCCTTGAGACAAAGTTGTACTGGTTAGTAACCGGCGATTGGGGAGAAAGCAAAACTGACTCAATGAAATACACTGCTTGGTGGTTCCGAACCATGGAGTTTTATGACTTTCCATTCAGTTGTGAAATTCAGAAAATCCCAACTGACGAACTCACTCATATTTTTCAGAGGGATTTATTTTTCAGAGGGATTTATAATAAACAATCCCCAATTTCACCATAAATAGGTGGTATCTTTACCCAAATGGGTGGTTTATGACATTGTTTTAACCACATTAGTTATTTAACCAATCCATACTAATCCCTGGGCCCATCTAGGATTTTTTTCAATGGCCATTTCAGGAACCTAAATTGGAGGCACCTACCATATACAAGGCCTAATTTTCAGGGAATATCCCCGCAATTCATATGGCCCAAAATATGGTACTTGCTAACGTACCTCCATGTATTGGATCCTGAAATTCCCATTGGTCAGAGTTAAGGGTATACTAGCCCATTATACCATTATCTTATACCTATTATACCATTATTAATGGTTATTAGCCCATTATGTAATGGCATTATCAGTAATATTAACATTTTCATGGTTAACCTGTAACTGATGGTATTCTCAGTAAAATTATAATGGTATTACCAGTGGTATAATATTACTGGTTATGGTGGTATTGTCAGTAAGATAATCTTATAGTGTATTCATTTATAGTGTATTTTCCCATGATATTCCCATGATTTTACTATGATTTTCCCTTGTAGGAATACTAACCCCAGGGCCCATCTAGTAATTTATGCTATATAATTTTACTGTATCTGATGGATCCCAGAATCCCAATCATATCAATGGTAATTTCAGGATCCTAAAATGGAGGTACTGTACCATGTAAGGCCATATTTTGTGGGGATATTCCCTTAAGGCCATACATAGGCCTTATATATGGTAGGTACCTCCAATTTAGGTTCCTGAAATTACCATTGATCATACAGCCCCGAAATTCAACAAGTTTTTGATGAAAACTCCGGTCACCCATTTTCTAAAAAAGTCACCGTTGGGTGAAAACGAAATGGCCATCAACGTTTCATGTGGGTTATACTGGTTGGTGGTTTCAAACATGTTTTATTTTCCATAATATACGGGATAATCCTTCCCATTGACGAATATTTTTCAGGATGGTTAAAACCACCAACCAGTATAAGTCAGTTACCAGATGATGGATTATAGCCCAATTACATACATCCACTTACTAACCACTTAAGAAATCCCAGGGCCCATCTACCTACAACCCCTCAACGAGATCATCATTGGTTCCACCTCTTCACGCCACAATTTCTTTGAGTATTGTTTTCATATGGGATGTCATCCTTCCCATTGACGAACTCATATTTTCCAAAATTGTTAAAACCACCAACCAGTATCTATCTATTATTGCATAGCTGAATATGGGTCTTTCTGAAAGTGGCGGATACCCTCGAATTGTTGCTTCCTTTATGGGGAAAATGATGGCTGACCTTTATATGGAGCCAGACTAGCCACTACCAGTGCATCATCTGCGGCTCTTCTCACTGCCATGTCAATCCCCATTGGTTCGATAATTTCGAGGGCGTTCACAGCGGCTAAGCTTCTAGGCTTCCATAGGGTAAGTTACTAATAGCCATTTATAACCCATTTATAACACATTGATATTTCTAGGCTATAACCCATTTATAACACATTTATTTTTCTAGGTTATAACCCATGTTGAACCGCACTTACGAATTAGCCTGAGACGTCTGTCATGACTGGGATGATGATGCTGGCATGTTTGCCTACATCCAGCTATGACATACTGGAGCTGATCTGCCTTTCACTGGCAGGCAGCAGCTGATGGTTTTAGTACCCTCTGGTAAACTAACATAGCTATTGAAAATGACCATTTATAGTTTGATTTGCCCATAAACAATGGTGATTTTCCATACATATGTTAGTTTACCAAAGGGGTAATTTTAGTAGCTACCCTTGCCCTTTTTTCATGTTGCCGGCCATTGCCGTCTTTCATTGCGCGCTTGGGCCACTTGTGCCACTTGTGGGTCAGGACTCAGGGCACAACATATTGACGTTTCCTGTTTTTTTTTCCCTGGCGCAGATTCTCATTGTTTGACTACCCTCCGGAGTTAGTCTAAATCCGTATCAAGTCCATAAGTCTCATATCATCCCGATATGTTCTCATATGATCCCATGTTTTTCCGTATGTGTCCATATTGACCATATTGTTCACAGGTTTTCCTATGTTCCATAGTTTTTCCCCGTGATGTTCTTATTTTTTCTAATATTTTCCACAGTGGTTTTGCGATATAGCTTTCTATACTTTCCCTAACATATGTAATTTTATCATAGTTTTCCCATAGGTTTTCCATCGTTTTTCTATAGGTGTTCCATAGTTTTCCACAGTTTTCCCCGTAGTTTTCCGTAGGTTTTCCAATGCTTTCCATAACTTTTCCATAGGTTTTCCATAGGTTTTCCATAGTTTTCCCCATAGTTTTCCACAGTTTTCCATAAGTCTCCATAAGTTTTCCATAGTTTTCCCGTCTTTTCCCATCTTGATCCATTTGGAAACGCCCCAAGGCCGCGTCGCCTGCAGACCTTCCACAGCACCGTCCCGACAGTTCCACGGAGCGCCGTGGATCGCAGGGAGGAACTGACGGAGAGCGCCTCGGCTCAGCTGATGGGTGGTGGATGGCATAAATGGAGGTTTTATGATATATATATATATATAGATAAACCAATTTTGGGATGGTTCCCTTTATATATTCACCATGAGTCCAGTGAGGGAGAACAGTGATCAAATGGGTTCTAGGTCACTCTTACATGGATACTTTAATCCTTTAGTCTTTTGGTATTATTGGGAATATCTACGCTCACCAGCAAAGAATTTGTCATTTTTTGCAGGGTATCTGGCTGATTGGCAATGATATATAGATAAACCTAGTAATTAACCATAATAGGATATAGTAATAGTGATCATATATGTCATAGTGAAAATATGATATATATTATAGTGATCATATATATATATAGTTCAATAACATATGAAAATTAATAGGTATAGTGATCATAGTCCATAGTGTTATTTATGATATATATATATAGATATATAGATAAACCTTATAGATAAACATATTACCCTCTGGTAAACATAGAAAACAACGATGGAACATCACCATGCTATCAATGGGTAAATCAACTAAAAATGGCACTTTTCAATAGCTATGTTTGTTTACCAGAGGATAACCAAAGTGAAGTGAAGAGAAATTATGAAGAGCACCACAGTTTTCATACTTAAGATAATAGTTGTCCATAGTTTTCTATGGTTTTCCCATAGTAAAATACTATAGATCATCATAGTGGTGAAGAGGGATATCATGGGAGCACCTAGGGAAGATCAATTATGGTAACATATTGGGATAGAATGCGGGTATATTTTGGGCAAATTAGCAGGACCGAACCCTGCGACCGAAGGCTGTAATGATGGTGAGTAGGGGTAACTATCCCAAAATAGCTTTATTTCAGACCAGTGAATTATTATAATCCCCTATGGGCATGATTCTCAATGGTGGTGGGTAAAAATGATTATCATCCATTTATGAATCCATATGGGAGTTTCTTAAGTCATGTGGGATCCCCAAGTCACCATAGGGTTCAAGACTAAAATGGTCTAATGGCTGAATGATAACTGGGGCTATCCCCATGACTTAGGAAACCTCTGAGCAGTGTTCGAAGCCCATGTTGGTTGATGATTACACAGAGGTCTATCACTATCCATCATTACTGGATAGTGATAAGCTATGATAAGCCTCTAATCATCAAGCAATAGAAATTATATGAACTTATCATGGCCTATCACTATATCCATTACCCAGATGCTCCATGGTGCTGTAATATTTACCTACATGACTGGGTCATTTTGGTGGTAAATGTTGGTAAATATTCTATACATCTGTGTAAATTATAACGACCTCACTGCGACCTCACTGGAATCATGGTTAGTAAAGGAAATCATCCCCAAATGGCCCAACTATTCAGGTTAGTGGAAATATTAGAATTTACCCAGAAATATATCTACCCTCTGGTAATCAAACGTGGCTCCAGGAGCGAGTGATGCGCGAGATTGAGGAGTGGCCCAACTATTCAGGTTAGTGAAATATTAAAATTTACCCAGATACATGGAGCATGTGGGTTGTGGAAATCCATGTCCCGTTCCGAAGCAACCAGACGAAACGACGACCACTGGGCTCGTTTCAACCAACCACCCCGGCTCCGAGGATCGGAGGCACCTCACGCCGCCACGGTTCCGGCCCTGGAACAAGAAATCGCAGGCGTTTTTTGATCGCGGGAAGCTGGTTGGACGGACCCCTGGGGTTACCCTCTGACTGACAGTTTGCTATGGAAAATTACCATTTCTAATAGGCAAACTAAGAAAAAACTATGGGAAATCACCATGTTGAATAGGTAAATCAACTAATAAATGATCTTTTCAATAGCTACGAAAAAATTACCAGAGGGTAGCTGAGTGGTCAGTAACTGGTTATAATCCATTATTTAGTCAATGTTTTTCACCAGTTACTAACCAATTAAGTAATCCCAGTGCCCATCTAAATATAGCTACAGTAGGGGAACTATGGATGACTTTAAATTTGGCCTGTATGAGATTGCTAGGTTTATTCCCTTGAAATCGCCGTGAATTCACCACATTAAAACACCATTTATAGCCATTGAATCCGCCAAAACATCTCATTCTGGGGAAACTCATGGGAGCAGAAAAAGGGTCCATGGGGCCATGGGGGTCCCATCATTGGGGGTCCTTACTTGGAGGATCCACTTGGCTGGTGAATAACATTGAATAAGCCTTGTGATCGCCCCAATTCGTGGGTCATAGCGTCATAGCACATATCTGGTTGGTGGTGACTGGAACCATGGAATTTGATGACTTTAACATTCAGTTGGCAATTTCATCATCCCAACTGACGAACTCACTCATATTTTTCAGAGGGGTAGGTTGAAACCACCAACCAGTTACAAATCCCCATTCACAATCCCTATAAAATCACTATAAAATCCCATGAAATTTCATAAATCTTGTAACATCTTGTAACTATGGTTGCGAAGCAGTTCTGATGCGCGGGATCCTCCAGGTATCCCCATGAATTTCTGATTTCGGGATGCATTTCCCCACTCAGCCACCATCATCGTCCCATTGGGTGCCCCAAAAATTTTTGATGTAAATGGAAAAAACCATTCGTGTAAATGGGTAAAACCATTCTGTTTTTTTTAAACATCTTTTACCCTTTGGTTATGACTACCATAGCCATGGTATAGATGGCCCAGAGAAATAGATGGCTCACCTATTAAAATTAAAATGGGTGGATTTTCCATTGCAAACTGTTAAATAACCAGATGTGTAGCAAATGATGTTCAATGGGTAAATCCACTATAAATGGTCATTTTTTTATAGCTATGTTAAATTACCAGAGAGTAACATCTTTTGGCAAATTTCCTCCCATGGCAGGTCTGCAAAAAGCCTTGGCCTTTGAGAGTCGCCAGAGCCGCGAGCACTTCGCCGTTCGTCGTCGACTGCACCAGCTGCAAAACGCGCAGGCGAAACAAGGACAGCTCGGGCGCTGGGAGCTCCGGGGGCCTCATGGGGGCTCCGGGGGCTCCGGGGATAGCTGGAGGTTTCTAGCTGGGAAAATCATCTATTTCTATGGGCCATATTCCATAGCTATGTTAAATATCCAGATGGTATATATATATATATAATTATATATATACATAATACATACATCTGGGTAAATGTCATCGCAACCGAACCCTGTTCTCCCTCACCCTGGAATCATGGTAAATTTATAGGGAAATCATCCCATAATAGCCTTAGTTCAGGTTTGTGAAATATTATAATTTACCCAGCTAGGTGGGGATGATATGGGATTCATGTGGGATTTAATGGTTAAAAGATGTTAAAAACCAGTGGTGTAAATGGGAAAAATCCTGGAAAGGCCATAGATTAAGCTGGTACTCGAGGAAATCATCGAACCAATGTTGATTTAAATGGATTTAACCATGCAACCCGGCGGGATGTAACCAGCATACCAATATTAAGTAATGACTATCTGATTATGGGAGGGTAACATGGATTATGGCTGGTTCATACCCAGCAAATGTGAAAAATCCAAGAAGATAGGGATATTTGCTCCTTACTAGTGGCTGGATGATGGGAAATGATGTTGGTATTAGCTGTTAATACCGAGGTTGGAATGAGTGTTAGCACTCTTTTCTTCATGGTATATACACCCGAACATGGGGAACTGGTTTTATCCCCAACTTTGGATGGGTAGAAACTAATCCTTTAGTTCTTTGCTATGGAAACTAACCAGAACCAGCAAAAGATTACATTTTTTGGTGGACTATCAAAGATTAACCATGGTTTGTGCATGGATGGAAATGATAGGCGCAACATTTATACCAAAATACTGATGGGGGAATTGCTGAGTAGGTGATTTGTAAACAGTTCCCACAGGAAAATCCACTACTTGAGGAGCGTATCAGGAATATATTCATGCATGATCATACACTGATTGGTGGTTTGGAACATGTTTATTTTCCATACTATATGGGATAATCCTTCCCATTTACCAATATTGTTCAAGATAGGTTAAAACCACCAACCAGATCATTTTTTATTTTCCCATCATATTGGGAATGTCATCATCCCAACTGACGATTCGTCCATCATGGTTCAGAGGGATTGAAACCACCGAGCAGATCCCCAGGATTCGTGCTTTATATCCCTACCCTCTGGTGATGTCAAAATAGCTATTGAAAATGACCCATTGATATTGGATGTGTCCATTAGTAGCATGATGATTTTCCATAGTTATGTAAACGTTTCCCAGAGGGTAAGTCAAGTGTATGAAACTAAACTATGCATCTAGATGGGCAGATAGATAGATGGATGGATGGATAGATAGATAGATAGATACTGGTAGATCAATAGATAGATACTGGGTCTAATATAGGACAAGCCGGGAGTGTGCCGTCGCAGATTTGTCCGCATGGAGGGCGCAGAAGAAAAAAGATAGATAGATACTGTGGATAGATAAATTGAAAGATAGATTGATTTGGTTGACAGATAGACAGACACATAGATAGATAGTTGGAAATTTCAATCCTACTAACATACTCGTAACTAACAGTTCGATCTTTTTGGTGCTTTCTATATGCATTGTAAGCATCATGTCACAGATATGTTTATTCAATTGCCCGGCCTTTTTCTCGCCCGACAAAACTCCGGCCGCAGTACATTCGCAAGATGTGGCCCCACAAGAGGCTGCAGATGAATTGGAGAAGGCAACCGCCGACTGCCGACACCCAGACGGTCGAAGACCGTCGACCACTGGGGCTATGATATCTTTGATTATCCTGAAATGGATACCACCTGGTTATTTAACAGTTTGCCATGGAAAATCACCATTTTTAATAGGTAAACTGGTAAACCATCTATAAATGAGCCATTTTCCATGGCTATATTCAGTTACCCTCTGGTTATGACTAACATAGCGAACTGGAAAATCCCTAAACTAAATGGAGGTTTCTAGCTGGGAAAATCTTCTATTTCTATGGACCATCTATACCATGGTTATGTAACAAATAACCAGAGGGTATTATATTAAGCACCTCTTCCCATTTGAGTTATGTTTTGAAAAATAAACATAGACAAAATAACCAATGTTTAATGGTTTCACTAATCTTCCAACCCCGTTTTCTGGCAGGGTCGAACTGTTAATTTACCAGAGGGTATGTTTTGAAGCGTACTTTGGAACATATTCCCATTGTTTGGAACATACCCTCTGGTAAATTTACCAATATTAATCTACTCAATTTTTGGAACAATTGTATTCAAATGGGTCTCCCAATTTTTGGAACATCTTCCCATTTTTTCTGTAGGATGACCGATGCTGCCAACTCACAGAGGTTTTTTTGCGGAAAAACGCGGATCATGCCAGTCATTAACCAGCTAGTTCTTCCATGTAGTTTTTAATTCAAAGATTTCATATACAATATCAGTATGTTGAATATTACTGGTTGGTGGTGACTGGAACATGAAATTTATGTTCCATTCAGTTGGGAATAATCATCCCAACTGACGAAGTCATATTTTTCAGAGGGGTAGGTATACCACCAACCAGATGAAGTTTATCATGGACAATTGGTCAATGCAAATACCACGTGACCTAAATCGACCAACAAGTTACCATGATACTCGATGGTGCTGCTGCTTTCTCATTTACAACCAGAGCCAGGGCGGGCTTAAACAAAAGATGAAACAAAACTACCCTCCGGTAATCTAACATAGCTATTGAAAATTGCCATTTATTATAGTTGATTTACCCATTCGAAATGGTGATTTTCCATAGTTATGTTAGTCTACCAGAGGGCATACCCGGTATCATGTATGCAGCTTAGATTCATCACTGAGGTTCATCACACAGAACTGACAAACCAAGTGTATGGAACTACAGTAGATGGACAAGATATTCAAACCCTGCAACACACACTATGTTGAACCCCCGCGCCCCCAAATCTCAATGTTGAACTCGCGCGCTTGTGTTAGCAAAAGTGATCTTGAGGGTTTGATTTCTTTCGTCCATTGGGGCTAATCCCCCTCAGGCCTGCATTAACATTTAACTTTGGGGGCGAGGGTGTTTCGGATAGAAAAAGTTTGAATATTTCGTCCATCTGCGGTAGTAATCGGGAACAATCAGAACTAGGCACACAAACAAAACAAGTAGTGATGAAAAGTGGCTAACCATGGTTGTCACAACGACTATCATTTGACTGTCTTCCTGTTTATTTCAGGACTCAGGGTGTAGAACAAAATCACATGTCATCACTATATGATGGACTACTTGGTTGATCATGGATGATCCCATTATATCCCAAATATAGCAACATTCTTATGGCATATCATCATGTTATGGTTATTCATGATTAATATGATCACTTTATGGTTATTCATTACAGTAAAAACATGATTCATGTACATAATCTATCTGGGTAAATTATAACGACCTCACTGTTCTCCCTCACTGGAATCATGGTGAATAAAGGGAGCCATCCCAAAATTGCAATATTTCAGGTTCGTGAAATATTATAATTTGCCCAGGTATATCCAAATATATCCTATCATAGACCCTGAAACTCACCAAATTTTAGTGGTTTCACTAATCTTCCAACCCTATCTGCCAGGGTCTATCTTAATTTACTGGAGGGTATATCCCATCATGAAGATTTTCACCACTTCTTTCCCCAGCAGCCCGCAGCGCTCTCGGGCGCTGGTAGGTGAAGGTGGCGCTGGAAGAGCTCCGGCGTGGAGGTGAAGAAGAGAAGATCCATCGCAGTCAGTTGGAGGCTCGGCACACTGAAACGGTGAAAGAAAATTCGGGATATCCATGGGATTTCGATTAGTAATTGATCAATTTTCTATGTTTTTTTTTGAGATTTTGTTTGATTTTGTTTGATTTAGATTGGGATTTCATGTGATATTTAGTGGGATTGAATGGATATTTAATGGGATGTTGATGAATATTCATGGGTTTTAATAGGACCATAGGATTTAATGAAGATTTCATGGAGATGTCAATGGTATTTGTCAAAATGATGGCCGCCGGAGGAAGCCGACAGGATGGGGTGTTTTGTCGTTTTGTGCCATTTTGATTGGGATGGGTACAGGATGGGGCCCCCGTTCGAGTTCACGTTCAGTTGCCTTATAAGTGTCTGAATTCGATCGTTTATGGTAGATATAACTATAGTTGATGGGGGTTATGTTATGGTTTATAAACCAACTTATAACTGGAGGGGCCCCATCCTGTATGGGTCAAGTTACCTATGATATTGCCATCTTTTAGGGGAAAAAATACATCCAGCTATACCAGCTATGACTATATAAACGGGTACCGTTTGGGTACCGGGCTTTTGACTCATAGCCATATCTGGTTGGTGGTTTCGAACATTTTTTATTTTCCATCATATATGGGATAATCCTTCCCATTGACTAATATTTTTCAAGATGGTTGAAACCACCAACCAGTTTAAGATGTATTTTTTGGTGCCAACACTAGCGCGCTATTGCTGCCGAGTATCCAAGCTTGGTCATGACCGGTGACGTAAAATTCAGTAGCCTCTGGTAAACTAACAGTTTGCTATGGAAAACCACCATTTTTTTTATAGGTCAATCAACTATTTCTTTGTGCCATGTTCAATAGCTATATGACCAGAGGGTATGTCCAAAGATCATCTAAAAATGAATGGTTTGACGGTTTGTCACTAGAAACTATTTGGAAACAATGAAGTCTTACCAATGTTTGACGGTTTGGTGTTATTTTTGTTCAAACAGGAGAGTTTTACGACTGTTACAGATTTGGCCCTTTGTCATTCTTAGTTTAACAATGATTGACGATTTGTCAACCAAAATTCTTTAGAAACAAAGGAGGTTTACCCGTGTTTGACGGTTTGTCACTAAAAGTTGGTTTGACAATAATTGAGTTCACCATTTCGAACTGGGTCAAGCGATTCGATGAGCCAACAAAAGCTTCTTGACAGCCAAATTTTGGAGGAGTGGTTAGTTTCGAATCAACATATCTGGGTAATTAGATTATAGCGATCTCACTGTTCTCCCTCACAGGAATCATGGCTAATAAGGGAAATCATCCCCAAATGGCCCAACTATTCAGGTTAGTGAAATATTAGAATTTACACCGAAAATATCTACCCTCTGAAAATCAAACGTGGCTCCAGGAGCGAGTGATGCGCGAGATTGAGGACTGATGCAAGCTGGAAAATGGAGCTTGAGCGGATTTAGCCATGAAGAAATAGGGATTTCATGGGATATTGATGGAAATATCATGGCACCAACCATGGCTGGGAAAGCCTCCAAAAAAATGAGCAAAAAACAATGGGACAATGAAAACCAGTCATGAACGGGAGAATGCTACCGCAAACATTGAGTTTGAAATGCCAGAGGCGACCGGCAAAACAGACCGGGTTTCAGAGACCGGGCGTGATACTCGTAGCTCATGTATGATTGACGGGTATATGATATAGAATTGCATTCCAATTAGATCTTGACTACAAAAATCGGCCTACAGTAGTATGACATTTATATATATAATTGGGTCATTGATGTTTGGTTCCCCAGTCTCATCCCAGTCTCGTGCTGGTCTCCTCCCCATGGTTCCCCCACATCCCAAGATCATCCAATTGATATAAGATGACTTCGACATGAACGGTCCGTGGCATGGTTTTCTGGATTGGGTAAAGACCACATGAAAGAGTATCAAATCATTACCCAAACGGTGATGACTGTTACAGTTTGCGAACTGGAAAACTTGCACATAGAAATAGTTGATTTACCTATTAAAAATTGGTGGATTTTCCATAGCAAACTGTTAGTTTACCAGAGGGTAATGTGGGTAAAACAATGTCATAAACCACCCATTTGAGAATGGTTTATACCACCTATTTATGGTGATTTAGGGGATGATTCATTATTGTTTTATCCACATTAGAAAACATTGGTCTTCCAATCTACCCTCTGGTTATTAAGCATAGCTCTGGAAGCCGTGGAGCATTTGTAGATGATAAACATGAGAACATGATGATTTACCTATGAATAATGGTGACGTTCCAGCTCGCAAATCTTTTAAGTAACCGTAGGGTACTCCATATATAGGCTGATTTATTAATAATCTAACTATAGTTATAAATCATAATCAAATTACATTATATTCCAATATAATAGTTGATAATTAATCTAACTACAGTTTTTACATTAACCAATCAATAATCTAACTATAGTTATAATTCAAAATCAAATTGTAACTACAGTATATAACTACATTGAGATTATTACATCAATTTATAACTATATCACTAAAATATAGTTATTATCACTAGAAACGGTGATATTCCACTCAATCATCGTATTTCTCAGTGAAATCCCAGGTGATCACCGAGATTTTCCTGGGACCTGCGGCGGAAAATGCCTCCGATCGCTTTGCAGGACCTCAAATCGTCGCCTGCGTCGCCAGGGACTCCAATGGCCCTCACGAGGCTCGTGGCTGCCCGGTTTTGGTGGCGGATGGGCCGAAAATGGAGATGTACCCTTCTGGTTGGTGGTTTGGAACATGAATTTTATGACTTTTCATATATTGGGAATGTCATCATCCCAACTGACTAATATTTTTCAGAGGGGTTGAACCACCAACCAGCCTTCCTTTATTGGGAAAATGTCAACCCTGGATGAATAAACCCCGTTTACGGCTGTTGAATTGGGAGGCTACCATAAAAAAGTATTAGATGAAATGACTATTGGAGGAGCGCCCCCCTAATTTTCATAAACCATGGTTGGTGTTTATTATTTATTACTGGCTGATGGGAAATTTCGCAGAAAAGCCCTATATTTGATGGGAAAAGCCATGGTTTAGAAAACCGGGGTTGACATTCATGGGATATCCGTGTGGTACTCATGAGATCATGTGAATATTGATCATGTCAATGGGAATTCCAGGATCCTAAAATGGAGGTACGTTAGTACCATATAAGGCCATATTTTGTGGGGATATTCCCTTACATAGGCCTAAAAAATAGGCCTTATATATGGTAGGTACCTCCAATAAATCGGATCCTGGAATGGCCATTGATGGAATTTTCCATGGATATTGGCGGCATTTTCCATGGGAATAGAAGAATAGAATGTGAATATCATGGGAATTCATGGGATATCAATGGGGATATAATGATATAATAGGATGTAATAGGGATCATGGGAGGATCATTGTTAATGGAAATTGCTGTTATACTATGTGGTATAATAGGGATTTAATGGGATACGAATGCGATATCAATGCAGTACTAATGGGATGTAATACCCTTCCTACTTAGGATTTTTTCACAAGCCTTTTGCTTTGGGCCCTTCCATTCAACAGACGGTCCCCATTTGCCTATTTTGCTTGCAGGGAGCAGGCGTGGCAGATGTTGATCCTTTCTTTTTATTTGGGATTGCATTGATATTATCAGGATTTAATGGGTCAATATTGTCTAATGATATTTGAGAATTGAATGGGAGGATATAGGAGGATCATCCGACAACTTGTACCCTCTGGTTACTTAACATAGCTATGGAAAATTGCCCATTTGCAGATGATTTTCCCAGCTAGAAACCTCCATTTAGTTTAGGGATTTTCCAGTTCGCTATGTTCAATAACCGGATGGTAACTGGTTAGCAAACCTGGTTAGTAAGTCCTAATCCGTGGGGTGTTGCCATATAGAAGTGCCCCTGGTAATCTGATGGTTACGAACCAGTGAACTGATTCGCGGGGTGACCCGATATCTTGAAACCATGCTTTTAAATGCTGGACATGTTTTAGATTTTTTGGTGGGTATCTTGAACTTATATACTTAAATATCAATTTGGAAACCATTATGTTTCAACACGTGAGCTATTCGCTCAGGATGCAATTTGACGTAAATCATTCAGAGAGACACAGGAAAACCTTTGTTTGCCAATTTGTAGCAGTTGATCATCACATCATCACATTCGGGATCGTTTGGGAATGTGCCAATTTCACCAGGAGATGTTTGATGGTGAACAAGCATGGCTGGCTCAAAATTCTCCCATGAAAAAATCCATTCAATTCGTTGATCATGCCGTTGCATTCCAATTCATGTCCATTAAATCCCAGTAATGTCCCATTAACAACCCTCAAATTCGTCAGCTTAACGCCCAACCTTAGAAGTATGCCTCTTGTACATAGATACATATACAGAGACTAGATGGATGCAACAAATATACATACATAGATATTATCAATATATACATGTATATAAATATAAATATGTATGTATATTGATTGACATACATATGTACATATGTGATAAAGATATAGCTAGGTCAGCTAGTGCCATATGTGCCAGGGTCGAAACATAGGTTGTTTTCCTATGTTGAAGAATGGTCATCAATCCATTAATAGGGATTTATATAGCCATTGGCAGCCATTACAAGTATTCCCATTATGGGATGGATGACCATAAGCCTTATACCGTGTTTTGACCCTAGTGCCATATGGCATACCTGACCCTTGCTGATCGCTAGGAGCCTCAGCCGTCAGAACTTGTTGGCCGAAGAACGGGAGCGGAAACGCTTCTGGGCCAACGAGCAGCTGCATGCTGAGGCCGTCTGCGGCCTTGTGTCCATATGGATGTCAACGGTTGGGCATGGAATTCAAACATCATATATATATATATGTATAGTGATATATATATATATGTGTATAGTGATATATATATATATACATATATATGTATAGTAATACACATATATATATAGTGATATACATACCTGTATGTATATATATAGTGATATATACACGTATATATACATATATATATAGAGAGAGAGAGAGTGATATACATATATTATATTTATATATACGCGCAGACAATGTCTTAAGCTAAGTGCCTTGGGAATAGTCATATGTTATCGAATGTAATCAATATGAAATGATGTGTATATATATATATGTAGAACATACGTGTTTCTGCTTGTGTTTGTGTGTGATAAGCATATGAACACTGGGCCTTTGTTCTGTTCAGCTGCACATTTGTGTATGATTATTCCGAAGACATTTGCATGCATAGACATCCTAATCATTTGCATTGTATACAATCAAGCATCTTGTGTCCCGCCATCTATATCCACGGCAAATGATAGAAATCCTATTGCACATGTCACCTTTACTGTTTAATTTCAAGAAAGATGTGCAGAACATTTGGGAACACAAATTGTGCCATTGTCAAATGTCGGGTTCCTGTAGGTTTTCCCTAAATCCCTTTTTGACAATGAAACAATGGAAGCCAATCTTTTCGGAAAGGTCTTCTAGAATACTTGCTGAGCCCTTCATGGTCAAAAGATTCTGATGAAAAAAAAACATATCGCGGGATGGTCATCAATGCATGGTCATGGGGATGTACCATCTGGTTATTTAACATAGCCATGGCATAGATGGCCCATAGAAATAGATGGTTTACCGAATTTAAACATGGGTGGATTTTCCATGGCGAACTGTTAGTCATAACCAGATAGCACCCATTGTTTTTACACAAAAAAGAGTGGATGAGAGTGGATGAACGGCGAAATATTTGGCTAAATACCATTTTGTTTTGATCTGGAATATGTTCAATGGCCATTTCAGGAACCTAAATTGGAGGTACCTACAATATATAAGGCCTATTTTTCAAGCCTATGTAAGGAGATATACCCCCAAAATATGGCCTTATATGGTACAGTACCTCCATTTAAGGATCCTGAAATTCCCATTGATGTTTGTTGATCCTTCACTCAGAACCCATATATCCCATATGCCATGTAATTTGACCATGTCACATCATCCCCAACCTTGGATAGAAACTCATCCTGGATAGCAGTGTTTGCTATTGTGGTTCACCCGATCGAGCCATAACTCCATTTGCAGTTACATGTGGTCAAAGGACCATAAGGTTCAAAAGTTGGATGGCATGCAACATGGCATGACCACCTGCACAAAGATGACACGCCAT
>Ga0126342_10007918_pt1 | contig 18992 bp, 15 predicted proteins | sample Cyp1metagenome_FD_92528 | JGI IMG/M metagenome (GOLD analysis project Ga0126342, IMG submission 92528) | Coral microbial communities from Lord Howe Island, Old Settlement Bay, Australia - Cyphastrea 1 metagenome | ecosystem: Host-associated > Invertebrates > Cnidaria > Coral ... | reverse complement strand
GGATATATCATGATATATCCGGGATTTAAGATGTGATTTTTCAGCATCTAAGGTGATGATATAGCTAGTGGGAATATCAGTGAACCAATGAGATGGTGATGATCTCGCAGCCGAAATCGGGTTTAAAACAACCACCAGATATGATTCTGGGATTTTCTAACCGCTACCCTCTGGTAAATTAACTTGTTGACCCTGAAAATCACCCATTTTTAGAGGAAACTAATCTTCCAACCCTGACAACTACCAGGGTCTATGTTAATTTACTGGAGGGTATTGGTTGACCTGCGACATTAGGAACTTGGAGAAATTCTGGATCATGAGTGAACCGGGGTTCCCGTGCACGGAACGGCGGCTGGGACTTTCCTGGGACTTTCTGGGAAGAAAACGTGATGGGACGAACGAGGAACGATACATCACGGGTATTCAGCCAGTTGATTCAAAACTCCGCTTTGGTCAATCTTACATGGATACAAACTAATCCTTTAGTCTTTTGGTATTAATGGGAATATCTACGTTCACCAGCAAAGAATTTGTCATTTTTTGCAGGGTATCTAAGATTGGCAATGACTCCGCTTTGGTCATGTTGAGATTAGATCTACAGAATCTAACATGAGGGGGTCCCGGGCCGTCCCGGGGTCCCGCTTTCTGCCTTCCCTTTTTAGTAAGCCAGTAAGCCAGTGCATTATTTCTTTTCTCAATGGGAAGATATAGAGTACCGCTAAAGAAAGAAGTTCTTTTCCAGGTTGACACGCGATTTTGTAACTTGTTTGATGCTTACAATCCACATGTTTGATGGCTAAATTGTCATGTTTGATGGCTAAATCACGCTGAATCCAAATGTGTTTCATGGCTACAGGCTACATCCTAATTTTGTTTCGTGGGGTACCTATCCCAGAAATTCCCAGCATAAGTTCAAGGGAAAAGCTACAGGACAACTATAATATATATATATATAATAATATATATATAATATAATATAATATAATATAATATAATATATATATACATACTTTCTAGACATATGTACTAGATACACATGTATATAAACATATGTATATATACATATGTTAGTATAATTTAATATAATTAAAATCAATATATAAGTATTGATTTATGTATTTGAGTAACCAAGAAAATTATTGTAATACTAATTGAGTCTTGCTTCGCCTTGGCCTTTCCGAGGTTGCACAAAACCTTTATAACTGATAGGGGACGACCCTCTCCGGGAATTCTGAAATCCTCACAACCAATGACCCTAATTTGTGCATGGCATTAAATTGATCATATAATTTTGTCCGCTACTATTATATATAGCAGCTATAATCATATATATATATATTACTGATTGGTGGTTTGGAACATTTGGTTTATTTTTCCATTCAGTTGGGAATTTCATCATCCCAACTGACGAACTCACTCCATCATTTTTCAGAGGTGTAGGTCAACCACCAAGCAGATATATTATCAACCATCATTAATCATATATAAACCATATGTTAACCATATATTAACCATATATTAACCATCATCATTGACCATATATAGTGGATTTACCCATTGAATGATATCCTCATATTTTCCTGTCATTTCAGGAACGGATTGATTGGAGGTACCGATTCCATATATTTTTGGCCTATTTTTCAAGGCAATGTTTACGGGAATATCCCCAGGAAATACGGCCTGAAAAATGGTACGTTTACGTACCTCCATCAATTGGATCCTGACCATTGATGATAGGAAACCAGTATAATGGTAGCCCAGTGGGTTCAGAATGTTAATAACCATAATGTTACAATGTGGGGCCCCCCAGTTATAAGTTGGTTTATAAACCCCACTAACTATAGTTATAAGTACCATAAACCATAGTTATGGGAGTTATAAACCAACTTAGCTATCTAGGTCAATACCTATAGATACATTTTTAGTGGGATGAACATCCATAAATCCCAGCTATTTTGATGTGAACTACAGGGGTACAAGGTTTTGACACACTGCCATGTTAATAATGTTAATAAGTTGGTTTATAAACCATAGTTATGGGAGTTATAAACCAACTTAGCTATCTAGGGGGCACCACCTTGTAATAATGTTAATAACTGTGCACATATCCTTGGGTCAAAAACCTGCTTCGCCAGGAGGAAAGGCCCCGGGGTGACCTGACGTATCGTCTCTACGGAGTGGTTGTGCCTTGGAACATTTTTTGCCCATCGAAAAATCATAAAACATCCGGATTTCAGATGATTGAAACATCAAACATGGTGAAAACACAGATGATTTTTCACATGATAATTTAACGTAGCTATGGAAAATCATCATTTTTGATGGGAAAACTCACTATAAATGGCCATTTTCAATAGCTTTTTGTCTGTTTACCAGAGGGTAAACATGATTTGACTATCCAATTTGGTGGTGGATTTAAGCATCAAACCGTGGTTTTTACAACAGGGATCTGAGGATGAATCAAAATGGTAAACATTCACAGGATCTAAGCATCGAATCATCGCGGACCAAAAACGGACTGAACCATCAACAGTTGTGGCATTTACCCTCTATGGAAAGATCCACCATTTTTGATGGGAAAATCCACTATCTCTATGGTCATTTTCAATAGCTATGTAACAAATTACCAGAGGGTAACCATCAATAAGTGGCATTTAACCAGTGAATACTGGATATTACTGGATACAGGATTGTCCGACAAATGATGCAAGCCGCCATGATATTTAGCCAATATCATGAACTATGTATGATACTGTATGATGCAATTTTGAATTATGGATTTATGGGGATATATTGCTGTAACACGATATTTTCCTGGGAAGTGTTTTTTCAAACACATCCTTCAGGAGTTGTGTAAAAAATGATAGTTTCCCACATACTTCAGTAAAATGCTCCATTTTTTCTGACTTTGGGAACGGTGGTTTCACCAGCTTTGGGATCCCCAAGATTGGGTTTCCCGATCTTTGCCATGTCAGGCAAGCTAAGCCCAAAACTGGGAAAATTCGAAGTCTTGTTCGATGATTTTCCTGGCCAACTAAACCTCCATGTTTAGCTCGTTTTCCATGGTCGTTGAGGTGCACAAAGATGTCAACAACTCCACCTTTTTTGGGCACTACATCGCCTATGTCTCCCGGCCTGTTTAGCTCAGGAAATCTCTACCGTTGGTCTACCGTGGGAGATCCTGTTTTCTAGCATCTCTTTGTGGGAACATGAGGTAAAAAAAACACTACCCTCTGGTAAACTAACATAGCTATTGAAAATGGCCATTTATTGTGGATTTACCCATTAACAATGGTGATTTTCCATAGTTATGTTAGTTTACCAGAGAGTAGATGCTGGGGCACCAAGCCACAATCTAGTGAATCTAGCGTAATGTCGGTCAAACAATGCAATTTTTACATATTTTTACCACCCAGAAATGGGAATGGTAACCATCCCACCTATAAAAATTGTGATGACTGGGGGATGGTGCAAATGGCATTGTTTTATTCACATTATAAGTGAATATCGGTGATCCGTGAGCATCGCTAGCACATGCCCCAGGGCTAATTATTCTATTTCCAAGTCGCTTTCAATATCTTTCAACCCTGCTCATTCAGCAAATATTCGTAAATATTCACGATGTATAGCACCACCAAAAAGATAGAAACACAATTTACCATCATTTTGGTGTTTTTTTTTCTATATGATATTTGATATATTTGTCTCCAAGTTGCAAGTGAGATCAACTTGGTCAGTTCCAGCTCGTGTGTAGTTTGTGAGTGACAGTTTTCTACAGTTTTTCTCAAATCAACATCTCAGAGCATGTGTGGCAGTATGGCAAATAATATGGAAATTTGTTTTTCATCCCTGGAGCTCTTTGATACGTTGTTTTTTCGAGATTTGATTACGCTTTGCAAAGGTTTGCATCTCTGAACATGTGCAGATTGCATCAATGGGGGTTAAGCCATGTTGAATCGCGGCAGGTGAAAACTGATGGACGGTGCCACTCTTAGGCGATGATCGATGGAATTGATGGCCGGGGGAGTACCCAAAATTGGAGTCGGGGGGAGTAGCCTCCAGAAATCGTTTAAAACCTTCCATTTATAGGGGGATTTTCAATTGCCACGTTTGATCATGTGCTATTAAAATGGTACCCCCCAATTAAACAACCCAGGTGGTTCTTTCATCCGGGGTTGACAGTGTACAATCTGGTTGACAAATGCTTTCCCGCCGTATTTAAGAATCCCTATATGGTCATGATTAGCTAGTAAAAACTCTTTGTGGTAATCTACCAGCAAAGGTACAACTTAAGTTCTGCTCACGAATGAGGGCCCAGAAGACAGACCTCAGAAGAACCGGCCCAACCTGGTGCTGTTGCTGGCCCTATCATTTACCCTTTTTCAAGGAGAGGCTCAAGATTCCGGACCAAGACATGGTTGATTTCTGGGTCAACCAACTTGATGGCTAGTTTCATCCTGAGCAGCCTGAACATATCATTTTTTAAGGTCAGTATCAAAAAACCAGGCATGATTTGCGGGTCCTTTGTGACTTGTTGTTTTTCTGGCCCGTGTTCACATTCCAATCAGCAAGTTTCCCTACCACCCGTTTCCAGAGCTAGCATGTTTAGGAAAATCATACATTTTTCCAAAATCAGTTAAAGATAAAAATCTGTATAGTAATCCTGAAGTAGATAGAAGAATGGACTTTTCAAACATATTCCCGTTCTAGTGAGGATTGTTTGACATTTCCATATTCTACTCCAGGATGAAGAGAAATCCTGCAGGATGGGGCCACTCGGGTATACAGTTATACATAGCAAACTGTTAACGCATCAGAGGGTAAACTATAGCCACAGAATTTAGATTTATAATTTATAGATACTACCTCCAATGTGGGCCCCCTCAGTTGGTTTATAAATCCCATGACAACATATTGAAAACTAGTTTGTTATAAGTATCATGAATATTATAGTTACTGGCGTTTTCCCAATCAACCCTAGTAACAATATGCTGGGCCCCACTTTGTAGGGAAATCATCTATAAATGGGTCATTTTCCGTTTTCACGAAATTCCATTACTTACTCACTCCCACTATTGATTGTACCCTTTGGTAAACTAACAGTTAGAGAACTGGAACACTGGAACATCACCATCTTTAAGTTCAGTAAATCAAGTAAATCAACGCTAGGTCAATCTTACATGGATACAAACTAACTAATCCTTTAATCTTTTGGTATTAATGGGAATATCTACGTTCACCAGCATTCAGAATTTGTCATTTTTTGCAGGGGCCCTCTGGCTGATTGGCAATGATATATAACTATAACTATATAGTTATTCCCATTGAATCTCATTAAATCCCATTAAATCCCAGTAAATCCCATTAAATCAACGAACTTTCGCCATGGGCCATGTGGCTTCCAGTACGAACCGCCTGAGGTGGCGCATGATGGATGATGCCTCGGTCTCACCCTGCTCCTGGGCCACGGTGCAGGACGCCAGGGAACGCCATGAACCCAGGGGATCTACAATGAAAACTCGAGATTCAGCCATGAAAAACATAGGGGTTTTTAGCGGGAAAACATGTTAGAAAACATGTTAGAAAACTGCAATTTTTTGGCTTTTTGAAGTCGGGAAAAAGATACTTAAGTCACGATTTAACCATCAAATGTTGGTCTTGACACAATCAAAAAACGGTGCATCCAAGAAGGTGATCTGTGTTAGCCTTCAGTCATCAAACAGTGGGGCGTCACCAAGAAGGCCGAATCCTTCGGTGAATTATACGGACAAAGTGGGGACCCCCAGATAGCTAAGTTGGTTGATAAAACTCCAAGAACCTATGGTTTGTGATACTTGTAATATCTCGTAACTACGTATAGTCGTATAGTTAATGGGGGTTATAGGCTAGTTATAGGCTGTCAAAACATAAATGGGTGGCCCCACATTGTACTATATCCGGATGTATGGTGCATCAAAAATTGGCATATAAGTGATAGATGATGGTTGGTTGATGGCAATGGTAGTACCAAACGCATCAACAATATGTGACTATGTATATATATATACTGGGGGTTGAACTGACAATAAGTATATATGACTATGAAGAGTCCTCATGAACATCAACCATTCTTTAGTTTTTTTTTTCCATAATCATCCCCACGTCCTCAGGGATTTTCTTCAAGGATTTTCCGCTGCGGTATCTATCGATTGGGAGAAGGTCGATCGTTTCATCAAGCTTTTGGAATTTTCGCGGTCTCGTGGTGATTTGGAAAGATTACCCTCTGGTAATTTAACATATAGCTATGGAAAATGGCCCAGTTAGTTCGTTGATTTATCCATGAAGAATGGTGATTTTCCATGGCTATGTAAACGTTTACCAGAGGGTAAAACCTTGTAAATGTTTTCCAGGTGTCCCATGGTGTCCCTAGCAAAATGGAAAGGTGTGATTGAAACTGTTCATGGTGAACATGTTGGGGTTTCAACTCTGTCCGCTTAAAATCTTCAAGTCATGGTGAAGGGATCAGTGAATCAGCGGCCATCCAGGACCAACAAGCCGATCTCTTGTTCTATGCTGCCAACGAGGTGGTGATGTGTTGAGGGTCGAGAAATCGACATGGGGATGACGTGATGTGTTGAGGTTTCTTCATATGGAAGATCTGGTTGGTGGTTTGGAACCATGGAATTTTCTGACTTTCCATATATTGGGAACAATAATCCCATTTGACTCAGAGGGGTTGAAACCACCACCAAGAGATGTTTACCTGATTCTACATGACTCTTACATGACATCCCAATCGGATTAAATCATAGCTTTTCAAAACGTTAAAAATTGAGGACCAGCAGCCATCTGCTGGATGCAACAAATATCCAGCAGCCACTTGTTTTTTTTCTATTTGTCATAGAATTGGATGATGGGAAAATTTACAGGAAACCCCTATTTGATGGTAAAAACCCATGGGTTTCCGGCTTCGATTTTCCCTTAAACCAACCCAATGAATTTGACAAAAAAGAAATTGGCGAAAAAATCCAGAGATTTTCTCCGACTGGCCCTGAAACATGTCGGGGCTATCCCGGGATATCTCGGGATGGAGAGGTGGATCCACCTCCCCTGCACTTCGAGCCGAAGAGGCGCAGCACCGGTGGTTGTTTACCGTGGAAAATGGCCCATTTATAGATGACTTTCCCAGCTGGAAACCACCAATCAATCACCATTTCACCATAGCCTCTGGTAAACATACAAAAAGCTATTGAAAATGGCCATGGAAATAGTTGATTTACCATGATTTAACCATGAAAAATGGTGATTTTCCATAGTTATGTTAACGTTTACCAGAGGGTAACTATAATAACAACAGTGTATGATACTGTATAAACCAGCTTATAACCTAACTGTTTTTTTTCACCAACTTATATCAACTTATAACTTAACTGTGGGGCACCATCCTGTAATGTTCCAGCCAGAAGGCAAGAATGGTCATGGGGCATGGATGGACATGGACATTACGCCTATGACTCCGACTATGAGATCCTTGTCCTTTGAACATTTTGAACCTTGTAGCGCAACAACTCTAGATGTCTGCAAGAGGGTGCTGCATGTTGTTTCTTGGTCGAATCAAAATCTTGCACCAATTTCTTTACTGTCCTATAATTTCCCTATAAATTCCCCACAAATTCCCTATAAATCCCTGGTTAGCGCTTAGCGTTTGGGCGTCGCTGACCTCCAGCTGTGTTGAATTTTCCATCTCGAGGCCAGACGTAGTCAATGGAGAAAACACCGGAGAAAACAACGGATCCGACGTCACGTTCAAGGCATCGGTGCAGATTTTTGGTGTGGCTATGGAAATTAACAGTTTGCGAACTGGAAAATGGCAATGGCCCAGTCGAAATAGTTGATTTACATTGATTTACCATGATTTACCATGATTTACCCAGCTACAAAATGGTGATTTTCCATAGTTCAAGGCTTGGGTTGATGACATAGCAACCTATGGCGACCCCAGAAAAACCTGGGGGTTCATCCCAAGCTGGCTATGGGAGTCGTGCAACAAAGGTCCAAGGTTTTTAATTGCGGCCGCCAGGGTTCCAACATGAGACCCCGCGTTTTTTTTTTTCTGAGTTCGCGTAAGTATTTTTTTTGGGCAAACGATTCAGCGAAAGGTTTTAACATGAGACCCCCGCGAAAGGTAAACGTGGGGGTCGCGAAAGAGTCGTGAAAGTAATTGTGTTTATTCGCCAAGAATGGCCGTTTGCAGATAAAATAACTTAGAACAACCGCCATATTATATATATATAATTGCAGTATATACTATAGTTAGACTTACATATATGGCATCTGTAAGTGACCTCAATTCAGTTTGATGTTAAGTGACCTCTAAACAAGGTCACTTCGAAGATGCTGGTATATATATATAATATTTCTGTATGGCTTAAATATGGGTTATATACAAGTTATAAACCATTTAATTGTATTCCTGGGATGCTCAGCGGTCGGATTGAGCGGGGGATTTCGAGGACTTGACCAACGTTAAGGGGTGCCCCCCCAGGCAGATGTGAACGTTGATTTATAAACCATAGGAATAGTATAGGTGTATCTACCTACCATAACCATAGTTATGTAAGTTGAGTTGGTTTATAAACCATAGAAAGTAGTTCGATATATCTACCATAAACCATAGTGAGTTATTGGAGTTATGTGGCCCCCAACTTAGCGATTCCGAACTGGGCACCACCTTGTATTCTCCGTGGTGCTGGAATATTTACCAACATGTGCCCGAAGAAAATCACCCAGTTTTGTAATTTTTGTAGGTGTGCATATACCAGCACCATGGAGCATTAACGGGAATGGTTGTTTCATGTTGTTTCTTCATGGCATGAAACTCATGGATCATCAGCTAGAAAAATGATTCTCGTGTTCTAAATCAGTGTTTGGAAACATATTTTTCTTTTTTTACTATACGGAGAAATCTGAACATGAACAGAAATTAAAGAAGCAAATCCTAGCTTTGGAGTTGAACACGAAAATCGGTTTGATGCCTGTAGAACCCACCTCCCACGTATAATTTTGGTTGAACATAGGGTATCCCAAAATTTGTTGGTCATGATTTTCCTACCCTATCCACTGGCAATTTGAGGGTTTTTTGACCATGTATCTCCCATGGTCGCAAATCCGAATACCATTTTTCAGTGCATAAATCACAATTTGTTCATGCAAATGTTCAAGGTGTTTGATCGTTGATTTCTTATATGTCATGGCTAAACTTCAACTTGTCATAGAATTTCATGGTTCAATCTCACATGTTCACCATTTTTGGTGGCTAATGTCCCATTTTCAGGCCCTTTTTTTGTTCGGATGGCGCCATGGCACAATGCCAGGCGGGCGCTCAACGTCCTGGAACCGCGCCCGCGTCCGGTTACCGTGGCGGGCGTTCGTTGCGGAAACGTCATGATACAATGAGTTTGTTTAAGGTGATTTGGCTTATTTTCCCAATGGAACATCCACCATGACTGGGGAATCTATAGTGAATATCTGGTACGTTCATAGTCATTAAACCATCAACAATAGGGACTTAATATGGGTTAATGGGACTTAATATATCCTAATATGGACTTAATAGATCTATATACTGGTTGGTGGTTTGGAAATGGCTTTGTTTTTTCCATTCAGTTGGGAATGTCATCATCCCAACTGACGAACTCATATTTTTCAGAGGGCTAGGTCAACCACCAACCAGATGTTAGTTGCCCCAAGTTGAAAGATTCAGACAATGTTCAATTATGTTGGATTATTATCACGAATCGGAATTGGATTTGACTTCCAATCTCTTGTGGAGTTGCTATAGAGTATACATGTATACATTTCTATGTATGTAGCCATATTTTTCACGGTGCTGGAATACTTATTAATACTTATCCTACATAAAATTCAAATGTTGGTGACTACACCATCCACTTATTTATACATGGAACCATGGAATAACCTATATAATTATATATATATAACATATATTTGGCAAAAGATGATGAAAGAAATACGACTTAAATGGGTGAAGCTTTCCAATTTTTTCTAGCTTTGATTGGGGTTGCTGGCTGAAGTATTCTGGCAGCGCACCAAGATCACCATGGTGAGCTCTTTCAAGTTGTTGCTGGTACAACCGTTGTTCAAGGAAGTTATCCCTGCATACCCCGCCCTTGTATATCTATCTTTCTTTTAGCTACATCTGCGATATCTGCGGTTTGTCGCTGATCTTTTTTCAATGCGCTTGCTGGTCTGCCTGGCTCCAAAAATCATTGACCATAGTCAAGTCCCTTTTTTGTCCCTGTGTCCTCGCATATGCGCAGCGCAATGCATCATCCAAGAACCACTTTCCGCCGCACATGCCCAGGGTAAATGGAACCAGTTCTTATTCGACATTGAGGTGCGGGCCATGGCACCAGTCAGTGAGTATACGACTTGATGAAAAACCGAGAAAAACGTAAACTCGACATGCCGTGTATGCGCAGCATTTTGTTACAATTGGTATTCAAACGGATGCAATATATAATATATGATGTATATGTGTCTACAGAACATGGTAATTGCTGTTTTATGTATACAGATATATATGTAGATACTTAATATCAAATATTCTGTAGTTGATATATATATATATATACACATTCTATGATTGAATTGTATGTATGTATATATATAATATCTACATATCTATTTATGTATATATATATGTAGGTATATATATACATATTATATATATAGGTATATATATATATACATATTATATATATATAGGTATACATATATATGTAGGTATATATATATAGGTATATATATATATACACATATTCTAGATATCTAGATTGTGCTGGCATATTTGCTTCCTTCAGGATATCGCCTCAGGTCGGCTGAGCCTGCCACGGAAGCCGAAGCTGCTCCAGCGGAAGCTGCGAGGCAGGACGCCAGGAGTTGCTCCCGGCGCCGGTGTCCTTTGGTCTTATTTCTTTTGGAGGTGAAGTGATATGAAGTGAAAAAAGATGAACATATTTCAAATCAAACACAACATATATACATATAATGGGAACATACAGTGTATACATAACATATATACATATATACATATATATATACATATATACATATATACATATATACATATATACATACATGCATATATATGTAATGCTAATGATAGTTTACTACCAACGCTGTGATTTTGGATGTGCTTGAGAGGTGGTTGCTAAATCTCCGTTGGTTGATGATTAGTGCGAGGGTTATACTCACCAAGATTAATTGGGGATGACCACAATCCATTAGTTACTGTAGGGGAATCTCCTTCTCAACCAAGCAGTATCAAGGGATAGCCCTCAAGCTTCTATGACAGTTGAGCAGTTTCAATGACCCTGGTGTCATTGGTTGATATGATAGGAACTTTACTTTGTTTTACTACCACATGTTGGTTTTGTCACAATTCGCTAGGAATACGGTATACCGTTCTTCATCAACCACTGTATACGGGACTTTCCATGATTTTCCATTTGATTTTCGGACATGATGAAAAGTTGGGCGCAGCGAGACCCTTGGCATGGGTCGGAGAGCGTAGTGATTCTCACTGCCATTTGCAGTAAAGTCATAGATTATATCCACCATAGATGTCCTTTTCCCATTGGTTGGTTGATTAATAGAGGGGTTTGAAGAAACCCCCTTTAACAGGTAAATGATGATAGATGGTATACCAAACCGGCCCTTTTATTTTTATCAAAAGGACATTATTGATATCCACTTTACTGCGACATCGCTGGAATGGTAGGAATTTATTGGGGTATCTTGTTGGAAAATGACCGAACTTTGCAGTTGGTGACTTGTTGGTGACTTGTTGGTGACTTACAAGTGATCTACCCATAGAAATCCAAGATTTCGAAGTGCTCATATCCCAGTCTCATTGCATAGCACATCCCTTTACAAAACATCGTTTGCAGCACAGTGCGCCACATGGGCAGGGTGAATGAGATCAGTTCTTCTTCGACATTGAGGTGGGTGTAAAGGTTGATACGAGTGTGCACAGCAGTACACAATTTGATATGAATTTGCTATTTGATCTTGGCCTAATGCCCTCCAGCGAATAAACAGTCAATATATATATATAGATCTGGGTAACGACCTCACTGGAATCATGGTTAGTAAGGGAAATCATCCCCAAATGGCCTTATTTTCAGGTTAGTGAAATTTTGTAATCTACCCATATATATATATATAAATAGATTAAGAATAATATAGAAAACCCAAGAAAAACCCAACCGCATAGTAATGGATCATGTCCTAGGGGGAAAAAATCGCCTCTACTCAGCCACATGGCTTGCTGGAAAATCACCCATGAACTAAAACTCCATGGTTAGTTCAGGGATAGAAACCCAGCCAGCCATGTTTGAGGACACAATTGGGGGTGACATCTGATACATTCTGATACTATATGCACATCATTTATTATCCCACTATCATGAATCTCATGAACAATCCCATGAACATAGATGATGTCCCATGATCATAGATGATTCATCCCATCAATCCCATAACCCCATTGTATCCCAATGATATTCCGAAGATTAACCATTAGTTATCATCCTTTATCTTGAATGAATAAGAATTGCATGATAACCAATGGTTAATCTCAATATGCATCCCAACAACATGGTGATCTATTGGGATGCATATTGATCTTTATCAACTATTATGTAATTATTGTAACAATAGGCATCCCAATTAGTTACATTTACATAATAGTTGATCATCCGTGAAAAAGGCCTGAGAGTAACCCATTGGTTATCATCCATGATCTTGAATAACAATGATCTATAATAGTTGATCATCTCGTATCCCAAGGACACAAAATTTGAAAATCGTTGATTATCTGGCAAAAAGGCCTGATATATCGATATTCTTGGTGGCTTATCCCACTTAGTAAGTACAACCCCAATTATCAGTGGATTAACCCTACTTATCCCATTTATAACTAGGGTTATAACCCACTTACTAAGTGGGATGCGCCACCAAGTATGTATATATATATATATGGTAGGTAGCTCCAGTTTTTGGGTTCTAGTGCTATGGCCATTGATTTATAGTAAGATATACCCTCGGGTAAATTAACTTGTTGACCCTGAAAATAGTCATTGTTTAGTTGAAACTAATCTTCCAAGCCCAACAACTGCCAGGGTCTATCTTAATTTACTGTAGGGTAGTAAGCATTGGATAGAAACCACTGCAGATGTTGATTCCAGGTCAGCGGAAGCTTCGGCTTCGCCTGCGAGGTGGGTGCAGGGTGCATCCCAAATTCTGAACGGTGGTGACTTAAATCATAGGTAAACCATTGTGTTGATGGAGAAACCATGGGTTTCTAGATTTTTTTATGATTTTTGTTGAAACCTGAATGTGGATTTTATGAGTTTTCATGGGTTCCAATGGTTTCTACCCTCTGGTTATTTAACATAGCCATGGGAAATGGCCCATAGAAATAGATGGCTTACCTATTAATAGCATGGTGATTTTCCATGGCTATGTTAGTCATAACCAGATGGTAGATTTTGTTGAAGCTGAATTGAATCATGAATTTTCGAAATCCAACCGTTCAAGCACCGAAGAAATGGTGAAGATAGCAGACGTCTAGCCTCCCAGCACGACCTCGACACTGCCATGGGCAAAGCTGGTTGGTTTGTAAAATGGGGGTACCAAAGAATACATCTATGGTGAATCTATGGTAAATCTATGGTTAATGATGGTTAATAATGGTTAATAATGGTGAATCTATGGATAGTATATGATATAACTCTGGGTAAATTATAATGACCTCACTTCACTAGTGAGTTCTCCCGAACCCTGGAATCCATGGGTTTTTACAGGGAAATCATCCCCTTTCATGGCCTTACTATTCAGGTGAACGTGAAATATTATGGCCTTTACCCAGATACATGGTTTATTTCATGGAAAATCCTATTGAAAGGGATGATTCAGAGGTAGCCCTATTTTAGGAAACCCTCATATTGTTGTTACACAACACGTTACCATCCCGCCATCATGGCTATGGATGGCTCAGACTTGTTGCGATCATCGTTGGCTCATGACGGGAATTAATCTTTAGTCGAAAATCATTGATAGTTGTATATAATTACAGTAATTGTTTTAAACAAAGGTCAGTGAATCTGTTTTGAAGAACTACTGTATGTTTTCTTTTGATACATTTGAATATCCGTTGAAGAATAGCTACTCTCCAATTTCAATAAATTAACTTCTTGACCCAAAAAACATGGCCATTGTTGAGTGGAAACTTCGCCTCCCCAGCCCTAAATATCCCATGGAAAATATCGCATTTTTGCTGGCTATGTTGATGATGAAATCCCAACTTTATTATCGTGGTTTAAGACAAATCCAAGAAGCCCAAGAAAATCTCTATATCATTCTATATCCCGTTCTATATTTATATTAGTATACCCTCTGGTAAACTAACATAACCATAGAACATCACCATTTTTAATGGGTAAATCCACGAACTAACTTGGCCATTTTCAATAGCAAACTGTTAGTTTACCAGAGGGTATCCGTTATATTCCCATTAAATCCCTAGTTTGATGGTCGCCCTCCTGCAACATCGATGTGGAGTTTACCCACCATGAATTTTTGGATCATTTTCCCAGGCTTTCCCCATGGGTTTTCCAGACATTTGTCATTATTTATCTATGCTTATGTCAGGGTAAAACCCATTAGATCCCATTATATCCTAGTATATAACTATCCAATAGGATCCATGTATGGTATATATACTAACATTGGGGGTATATTGATGGTAAATGTTACCATATATAGCATACATGGATCCTATGGGTAGATAGTTATTCCCATAAAATCCCATTAAATCCCATTACAGTAAATCCCATTATTCCCATTGAATCCTATTATATCCCATGATTATTAATCCTATTCATATCACCATTATATTCTATTGAATTTCCTAGTTTGATGATTAATGCGGAATCATCAACCTCACATAAAAATTCGACTGGCAAGACTGTTTCATTTTATCATATCATAATTTCATAATCTCAGGATGAAACCATATCCCATTATATCCAATGATATCCTAGTAATATCACCATTCTTAGTCTGATGACATTATCCCATGCTATTATCCCTAGCAATGTCCTATCAATATTCTAATACAATGGGATTACTAGTGATGGGTATAATATATCCTAGTAATATCAACTATATCATGATATCCCATGATATCCTATGATATCCTATATATACCATAACCATTATATCAACATTGAATTATACTAAAGAGTTATCATAAATATGGGTCACATAAAAAATAACATATTATCCTAAATTGGTCTTTTAGATATAATATATATGGTTTGATATCCCATTTTTTCTAATAAAATCTCTAGTTATAGATCCATAGTATATTGGTTTGCTATCCCATTGTCTGATAAAATATTACTGTAACCATGTCATAATATCCCATGAGATGCTATATACCATAACCATTATATCTCAACATTGAATTATACTAAAGAGTTATCATAAATATGGTTACCATTAAAAAAAACACATATTAGCCTAAATTGGTCTTTTTAGATATACCATAGTAATCCATAGTATATGGTATCCCATATATGGTAATATTCCCATTCCCATATATGGTACTTGGTGGCTCATCTCACTTAGTAAGTGGGTTATAACCCCAGTGATTTACATGGGATAAGGAGCGGGTTAATCCACTTATTATTGGGGTGAACTAAGCCACTTACGATTCGTGGGATGAGCCACCAAGTAATAATATGGTAATATTCCCATTCCCATTCCCATATATGGTAATATCCCATATATTTTAATCGAAAACATGGTAATATACCCTATGGTAATATATCATATCCATAGATGTCCTTTTCCCATTGGTTGGTTGATGATAGATGGTATACCAAACCGGCCCTTCTATTTTTACCAAAAGGACAGTATTGGTCATATCCTTTTTTTTTCGATTAACATCCCTCGTTTTGATGAACAGCGCAGGGCGAAAACAACGCTTTCGACGCTTTCGACGCTTTCGCCCGAGCCGAATCTCGGGGCGGCGCCGACGCCTTCGAGGCAGGGATTTCGAACAGCGCCGGAACCGTGGTGTGGACAGGGAAAAATGATGGAAATATGACGGAAATATGACGGAAATATGATGGAAAATGATGGTTGAAACAGCAAAAACCATGGCAAAAACCATGGCTTGAAATGAGAGTGATGTGATTTTGCAGAGAATTTGAGAAGCAAGAATTCAGGTGAAAAGCAATTGGCAAAGATGGGAATAGGATATATAATTGGGTCATTTTTCATGTGAATTTTCTGCTATGAAAACTGGTGAACAATTGGAATCAAGCAATGGAAATGGAACAACCAAGGCGGCCATCCATGAGATTTCGAGTATCTCTCTGGCTTTAGATTAAGACAAGCCCATGCTCGATTTTTATGATTTTTCACGGGGAGGATATGTCGGATCTTCTGGAACGAATCCTACATATCTTGCTGATGAAATTGCAGATTTTCGACTCCAGGATATGGCTAAGACTTACTAAGAATCCTCTGGAAAGAGAGAGATTTGGCTTTGGCATTTGATCGTTGTCATGCTGTGCCGCAAGCAACCGGTTCAAATAAATGGGACCAAAGTCACGGCCGGGAGTCGAATCCCGAACATGAGGATCGGCTTCAGCGGAGCCTGCATCCCAGGGATAATCAATGGGGCCTTAAACATCAGCTTTGCAAGGCCGGAGGAGCCTGAAGAGACCGCAGAGGCCGGGAACTTCGAAGTCAGTCTTTCTTTAATTGCTGAAATCATCTGAAATCCAAAAACTATCTGCCGTTTGTTTCTTGAGCAACGTTTGACATTTGATTCATTGTTCATCAATTCTTTTGGGGAAACACACCAATATTTCACGAAATTGTTCATCGATGTCTCAGGCGACTTTCACCATGGCCCCTTTCCAAAGCACTGAAAAGCTTCGGCCGTGATGCCATAAGCAGAAACAGGCCATCAAGTTGAGGACGGAAGCATGCTAAAGTCGAACACATTTATCTTGGATGGTTCCACTCACTCACTTGTAGTATTTCATAATTGTGTTTTTTTTTTTAAATATGTTGAATGTTATGGATAGATATATCATTAGTTCACATTATTTTCGCAACTGGACAGACACAAATGCCAGTTTTCGCTAGGCACCCATGTGGTTGGTGACATACCCGATCAGCATAAGAACCGTTACATAGTGTGGTAAAACTGCCCACAAGTTTGATCATATCCACTTCAACCCAACAAAATTCCACAGCAACCCAACAAAAACTAAAAACACACATTACAGCTGGTTGATGGTTTGGAACATGACTTTTATTCTTCCATATATTGGGAATGTCATCATCCCAACTGACTTTCACTCCATCATTTTTCAGAGGGGGAGGGTTTGAAACCACCAAAATTAGTATATTTCATATAACTGGATTATTTTCTGGTAAACTGACATAAATTACATCATTTTCCTATGGACAATCACCATTTTTACTGGGAAAAATCCACTATTTCTATGGAAAATCACAATTTTTCATGGGAAAAATCCACTATTTCTATGGAAAATCACAATTTTTCATGGGAAAATCCACTATTTCTATGGAAAATCACCATTTTTCCTATGGAAAATCACCATTTTTCTCCATTTTTCATGGGATAAAGCACCGAACCCACTGGGGAATCATCGGCCGCACCACTGCTCCATCGCCATGGCCTCGAAAGCGGATCAATGGACCCAGTGGACCGTGGACGATGAGACGTCGCAGGCCTGGCGTTATGACGGCTGAGACGCGGGGGGAATGACGTGGTGAGTGATCCTTGGTGTTGAAACATCACCTCTGTATATGGGTACCCTCTGGTGAACTAACATAGCAATGGAAAATGGCTATTTATAGTGGATTTTCCCATTAAGAATGGTGATTTTCCATTGCTATGTTAGTTCACCAGAGGGTATGGATCAATACCTATGAAAATACAATTTTTAGGGGGTTATTCACATCCATAAATCCCAGCTATTTTGATGTGAACTACAGGGGTACTATTGGTTTTGACACACTGCCATATAGTTGATTCTAATTGTATATATGTACTTGGTGGCGAACTACCCACTTAGTGGGTTATAACCCCAGTGATTTACATGGGATTTTTGTAGGGTTAATCCACTTATAATTGGGGTGAACTAAGTGGGATGAGCCACCAAGTATACATTATGATTAAGATCATATATATATATATATATACATATATATATATAATATATATATACACATCTGGGAAAATTATAACGACCTCACTGCGACCTCACTGGAATGATGGTTAATAAGGGGAATCATCCCCAAATGGCCGAACTATTCAGGTTAGTGAAATATTATGGCCTTTACCCAGATTGATGTAAATTGATAGTTATTGAACAACTATATATATATATGTATATGATTTATCAACTATATATTGATAGTTATTGATTTAATTACTATGTGTATATATATATATATGTTCCCGTGTCCCGTGTTCCCACCTCCCCATGGGATGAGTCTCCAGGTAGCACCCCCTTCCCACAGCTATTTGCTCTGCCTATTGGCAGCATTTCTGACGACCTACATAGCACTACTGGCTCAAAGTACCTACATGCTACCTATAGTCATATATACATGTGCTATGTATCTACTTCCTAGTTGCTACATATATATATATACATATATGCACATATATATATATACATATATATGCATATATATATGCATATATATACATATATATGCATATATATGCATATATATATACATGCATATATATATATGCATATATATATATACATATAAAAATATATATATATATAATATGTACATATATATATATATACATATATATATATATATATATATATATATATATATATATATATATATTTATATAT
>Ga0126342_10007917_pt1 | contig 18994 bp, 18 predicted proteins | sample Cyp1metagenome_FD_92528 | JGI IMG/M metagenome (GOLD analysis project Ga0126342, IMG submission 92528) | Coral microbial communities from Lord Howe Island, Old Settlement Bay, Australia - Cyphastrea 1 metagenome | ecosystem: Host-associated > Invertebrates > Cnidaria > Coral ... | reverse complement strand
TGCTGCATCCTGGCCAACTTCGCAAGAATGGACTCCAACATCAAAGCTTGCTGGCACATAATCCCAGGTGAGCGAGCTGAACACTTTTTCTTGAACACGCTGAAGTTTCTGCGGTGAGTCTGACCAAGTGGTTTTGACTCAGTGACTACCATACACCCTTCATGGTTTCAATTCACCAGTTTCGACCGGACTCCAGCACCACAGCCAGATTCAAAGGTCCCAGATAGCTAAAACGGTTGCATGGCCCTTTGAATTTTCCCAACTACTCCATGCCAAGTGGGAAAATCATCTAACGACCGAATAATTTTCAAGTTGTCCAGTGCCAAATTAGTTGGCCGGCGGCGTATGAATCACTGCCAAGTTGAAGTGTGGTCTTCCCAGTCATTTTTCTTGCCACGCACCTCCCACTGAGGCAACACCCCTTCCCGGAAGATCATCAAGGCATCCACATAGTGGCAATCCTCTCACACAAGTCTCTAATGACCACTGGCACCAGAGTTTCTGGCCCTGACCAACAGCACTCGTATTTGTGGCGCTTACCTTCTGGTAATCAAACATGGTTTGCTGGAAAATCCCTCGTTTACAGATGATTTTCTCAATTCCCATTGCCATGTTTGATTATCTACGTTTTGTGGGTCAAGACCTCCATGGGCCATTTGGTTTCCAGGTCCACCATGTATCTATCCACCATGGTCCTCAGAGCCGTCCAGGTTCTTTTCAGCCATACGCCTGCAGGCATGGCACTAGCCACCGATACGAATGGAAACGTCCAAGGATGTGGATGCCATGATCTGATGCGAATAATTTTTGATTCTCATTACAAATGCATTACGAACCAGGGCCAAAGGTAAAATATACATACACATATGTAGACGCAAAGTTATAGACACAAAATTATTGTATTATGTCATGTGAAACGCATGAAAACACGCAAGGCTGCTGCTTCCCACAAGGCAATCCGCACTCCTCGTCAGCAAGTCGCTGGGTTGCGGCAAGCGCTCCCAGGTCTGCCAAAACTCCTAGTCGTCTTCTTAAAACATTGCTGTGGCTGCCACAACTTTGATCCCATGGACAAAGCGATGAAGCAATTAGTTTCAATTTTGGAAACACTTCTTAGGGTATGAGTTGTGTGTTTCGGGACGTCGTTCCACCCATGGTCTATGGTCAACTTAGGTAACAACCAACTAACAAATTAGTAGCTGAAACACATCACCGGATACATGTGAAGACCAAAAATAATTTCTGTGAATACTGGCATGTAGGTTGAATTCAGTAAAACGTCTTTATGTTTGCGCACTAACAGATTGTGGCCACATGGGTTGCAAAAACTTCCATGATTTGAGCTAATCAAAACAAAACAAAAAAAAAAAAACTGGACTCGACCCCTGGAAATGACAGAACCACTGACTTGGATTAGCTGGTAAGCAGTGAGTCGCCGAAAAATAAATGGAAACATGTTTTCTGGGAAATATATTGCCAAAAAAAAACGGAAAATGATCAAATCCAATTTTCACTTTGGGAAGGCCAAATTTCCAGCCCCGCAGCCTCCACCGAAGAAATGGACGCAATCCTCAACCATCCGTGCCACGGAAACAACGTTTGCGGTGCAACTCTGCCTTGATGCGCTAAACCCAATATAGACCAATAACAAAGCCTATGGTGCAGCATAGTTGGTAATTTTCTACCACCATTTGAATCCATCCAAGTCTGTTTTTCCTTGACCTCTTCAAAGATTTTGGCCACGGAACTGTGTTGTGGACTCCTCATAATGCGAAGAGCTTGTCCCACTGGTGCTCTTGGGGGCAGCCCGCTGCTGCCAAACAACCCAAGAGCATTTGAGCGGTAAATCATCCATGAGCGAATCCTGGTGGCAGATGAGCGCCAAAAAAAAACGAAATGCCCTAGAGAAAAATAATCATTTAAATTCATTTAAACATCATTTAAACATAGATAATTTAGAAAGTGTATAAATGAACGATTTTCCATTGCTATGGTTATGTTTGGTTAGCGAAGGGTAAAACAAACGCAAACTGATATTTTTTATGAATGTGCCACCTTGAACAAGACATTCGCTCTCCCAGTGAAACCCCTCCAGTCCCGGCTCCTCATCACCATGCAATTCCGCCACTTCATCAGGAGCCGTCACTGCCGAGTTGAAACCTCAAAATGGTGAAGGTTGAAAGCTGTTCATGTCTGTTAAGGATGGGTGGGAGGCCATCAGCTATCAGCAAAGCAAACCAAAGATATCAACCGCACACTATGGCCATGCAATATCATGACGAGGAGGGGCGGGAATATCTTAAAAAAATGTTTGGTGATATCGTCGCTGCTTATTTTTGAGGTTGTTCATCTCTTTGGTGGTGGTCAAACCAACAAGCACCAAAAAAAAAATATGTTTTGCTGACGCTATACCTTTTCCGATATCACTACATTTCTTTCAGGATGGCTACGCATTGGCTGCGGCCATGTAAAAATTGAGGGCCAAACTCAGGAACACCATGACGGCATCAATCAAAACATGGACAAAACAATGTGATGCATCGGTCTTTGGATTTAACTTGCTTTGGCAGAGGAATGTACCATACAACAACATCAGCATGATGGAATTATATGACAAGGCCGCTGGGAAATAAATGCACTGGCATTGTGTGTCACTGGATGTTTGAACCAGTGACAACAAAGCTCTATATGGATGCAAACTGGCTGAAATGATCACCTTGACTTTTGACATTCGCACAAACCCTTCCATCCAGAACCTGAACTACATGCAAGGCGTGTTTTGGCTGACTTGGACAAAAAAGAACGTCGCACCTCTTGATAACAACTGCTTCAGAGACACGAAACAAACAAACCCATCCGTAGTTTCAAGTGTTCCTTTGCTTTGTTCACACCAAAACCGGTGAAACCTATACTTTTCACTGAAACAGAATGGAGCCTGCAAAGCATGAAGCAATGAAGCCTGCAAACATCATCGCGCAATCGTCACAAGCGTTCACAACGACCGCCCCCAGAGGCACCAAAACCCCAGGAATCACGGACCAACAAAACTGGACAACCTTTTGCTCATCGACAAACATCGGGTAACCACAATAGCTGGTGCTGCATCCAGCCAAAAACTTTTCGCGAAACTGTTTTCAACAACAATTTGCTTAGCAAATCATGCAATTTGATTGGGGGCCGACGACTTGTTATTGTTTCAAAATAAATTCCCCGATTTGATATGGTCTCCAACAGAATGCCCGGATTGTCCGCACTGGCGGCGTTTCAAGGTGTGAGAGGTGAAGTGGATCTTTTCGCGCCATTGTGTTGTGTGAGGCAACCTAGCAGATCGCCGTGGAATGGTGCTCACGCAGATGTTGGAGCTGGTTCGGCGATGTGGTAGTGACGCGACGAAATGCTGTAAACTACAGCCCGTGCATGGTGGTTCTGGCGTCGAGATTGGGGCGGCCCGTGTTTCGGCCGTTGCGTTTTTTTTTTGCATGCCGGGATTGTTTCGCATTGCTGGCGGCTTTTCACAGTGTGAGACGTGAAGCGGATATTTTTCGTGCCATTGCGTTTTTGTGAGCCAGGGTTGCAGATCGCGAGTGGCCCGTGGAAAAGCAGCTAACAACCGAGTAATAGGAACAAGGTCCCTGGCTCAAGTGCCAAAAGCCCCAGGGAAGGAAAAAACGACAAAAACGACAAACGAGGTGGGAAAAGAAAGAAAGAAAGAAAGGAAAGAAAGAAAGAAGGAAAGAAAGAAAGAAGGAAAGAAAAAAAAAAAAATGATAAAAAAAACGTACTCACCTGCGCTGACACAGATACCCTGCGAACTTCCATAACCAAACAAAAACACTTGAACACCGATAGGAAATCATTCACTGCAGCAGCACCAAGATTCTGACATGTCACTGGCAACAAACATGCCTGTTGACACTGCAGGTCAAAAATTTGGAATGCTGCTGCATGCATTTTTTTCCCGCGGAAGGCGGCTCTCTTATATAAGTTTTTCGCCGGCGTTGGAGTTTCCACACAACGTCAACCCACTTCAGGACACTGGTTGCATCCGGCAGGTTGGACCCCACATGAAGTCTCGTGGTCTCATCAGCAGAGTCCAAAACGTGCCTAATCAATTTGTAGGTCTCAACACAGTCGAAAAACAGGTGCAAGGTGCACTAAAGCACATCCTTTTTGCAGAATCAGCATCAACACAATGCTCAAATGATCATGCATGTCTCTGCTCGGGCTCTGCTAGGAATTTACGACCGCAAGAAAATTTAACACGGGAAAGGCAAGCAGCCGCGGCAGCGACGTGGTCTTGCAGGTGTGTTTGACAAACGGTAAAGAAACCATCTAACATCAAAAAGTCGCAACTTACAAAATTTTGGTTTATTCGACGCGGCGAGGTTAACGAATGTTTCTGCGAACGTGCGTGGCCTTTGCACATGACCATGCTAGTAAGGAATAGTTTGGGACCTAGTGCAAACTTAATAAAATATTTACGGTATGTATTCATGTAATCATTCATAGATACATAAATTCATAAATTCATAAATTCATTGATTCATTGATTCATTGATTCATTGACTCATTGATTCATTGATTCATTGATTCATTGCTTCATTGATTCATTGACTCGTTGATTCATTGATTCATTGATTCATTGTTTCATTGATTCATTGATTCATTGGTTCATTGATTCATTGATTCATTGATTCATTGATTCACTGATTCGGTGATTCATTGATTCACTGATTCAGTGATTCATTGATTCATTGATTTATTGTTTTTTTTTTTTCGTTCGTTCGTTCCTTCGTTCGTTCGTTCATTAATTCATTCATTTATTTACAGTATTCATTCATTCATTTTTTTTTCATTTATTCATTGATTCGTTGGTTCATTCATTCATTCATTCATGCATGCATTCATTCACCCCTGTAACTGTTCATTCGTTTCGTTTCATTTCATTTCACTTCACTTCATTTCATTCCTTCCTTCATTCATTTATTTATTTTTGGTTTCAAACCCATTCCTTCAATCATTTCGTTCACAATCATTTTGTATGCAGGGAGAGGTGAAGCAAGGGGATGGAATCAGACCGGCACTGTTCATTGCAGCTTTGGAACATGCAATGCAAAAATGGAACCAACGTCTTTCAATTGAAGGCATTGACTTGACATGCTGACCGGCATTCGATATGCTGACGATTTCCTTGTTAATGCAAATTTTGAAGCAGAATTGGTTTTCACGGTAGCAACAAAAACCCTTGATTTTTGAGTTGGATGCCATGGGTTTGTCGTTGAACAGGTCAAAACCAAAAATATTTTGCACGAAAATGCTTGGCTCACCGCTGCACATTGTAATTGGCCAAGGACAAATTGAAGTAGTCGCCCATCGAAACGTTGGGACGATGACGATGGATCACGGCAGCTAAACAAAGTCAAACATGGCTGTGCCAGGCTGGTTTGTACAGGGGATTTTGTATCAACATGTGATCTTGTGGTTGTAGGTTTTTGTCCTTCTTGGATCGTGGTTCACCTGAGACTCGGACGGGCGGAGAAAAAAAAAAATCGGTGAAATTCAGCGCAATTCAGTCCAATCAATCAAGCATTTGTTCATTCCATTGATTGAATTCAATGTTGTTCACTCGTTTGTTTTCTTCGATCCCTTCCGTTCAATTTCATTCAATTCAGTTTCAATTCCTTCCAGCGCACCTTTTCATCTGCTGTCACTCAAGTTCGGCCTGCCAACGCCAAATTTATTTTTCTTTTATATAGATGTTTTTGTCGTTATAATCACGGTCCTCTTTTTTAAATTTCCGCCCCCCCCTCGTGCAGGCACTACTGGACAACAACTGTTTTGGAAACAATGGTTTGCAGTCCTATGAAAACAAAAAGGCAAATTCCCGGGGCCTTCTACACAGAATGACGAAGAAACACATGCCACCAAGCAAAGCGACAGTGAAAATAGGAATTGATGTTGAAGACGTCTCCCCTAGTCCTCCGCTTGCGATAAATCTAAAAAATTGCGCGTCGAAACAGAAAAGTCGAGGTAACAGCCAAGGTTGGAACGGCGAACAGGTGCAGGATGTGTAACAGTGTACCCCAAAACGCGCTCCAATAAAACCAACCGAGAAATGGTTGAGATGAATTGGTATTGGTTCCCTCAAAATCGCACAGTGAGACGACAGCGTTAAAAAGAACCAAATACGGTGGATGGGAGGGAGGGAAAAACGATATTGAAAAAAAACGGAACGACAAGCAGGAACTGGGATATGATCCAGAAGCGGTAACATGGCAGTGGAAGGAACGTATTGTGATGCGACAGTCCTGAAAAGATAGAGGTTTGCGATAAGCACTACCGGTTAGCTAAAGTTTGCGCCCGTGCCTGCAGGAACCACATATCAAAGACACGTGTTTGTTTAAAACAATGTGTTTGTTCTGAAGACATTGCGCCCAGGCAATCAAATTCAACACGTAAACGATACTCAAAATCAACATTGGTGAGGATATGGCAAATCAAGATGTTGCCCTCATAATCGTTTTTGTTTAACAACGCGCAATTTCAATGAACCTAGCTGCCAGTTCTGCAAGCCAATGCAGAACACGATTCCTTCAAACACACGTTTGTCATTTTTTCCTTGCAAAATGTTCACTGCGGGACCAATGGACGCAAATGCACGACGTAACAACTCCAACATGTCCACCAATTCCTGCCCTGTTTTGCAAGAATCCATATGTCATGGCCGTTGATCCTTCCACCGCCCCAATTTGAAGATCATATTTTTAAGATCAACGGCCTATCAGTCGCCCAAATGTGATGGCAAGAACCACGGCAACCTCGAAGACAAAAGCAATGACAGACTGGCAATGGCAGTGGCAATCTCCAGGGCAACATGGAGAAGGAAAAACCGACAAAGGCAAAGGTAATGGCAACATTGGTGACAAAAATGCTGGCAAAAACATGGCGGGGGCAAAAAGCACAGGAGACAAATTCAATGGCAAAATTTAGGCCACAAATAAAAGCACGTGGCAACACAAACGTCAACGAAAGAGCGACCTTGCATTTTAGGCAAAAGCAATGCCAACATAAGGGGGCAAAACAATAGCAAAAATTGTGGCAAATTTTAAAGACTGGACTGGCAAGTACGACTTTTGGAAAGGCGCATTTCATGGCCACATGATATTGCATGCAGCCGTTGGTTTCCACAAGCGGTTTTTGAGATTGCACCGTGCCGGTTCATTTTTAATCACATAAAATTTTGTGCTGAAAAATTGGTGTGCTTACTGTTCACTGCTGGGCAATCGCCTTTTTTTGTTGTGTTTTGGTCTAATCGTTTTTTTGTGTGTCTCCGCCATGCTGGAAAGTTGTGCCATGCTGGTGGGGCACAGACAGAAAATGTTGAGCAAAATTCTGCCCACGCAGCTGCCCACCTGCAAGTCAAGAAAGGCATTCGTTTTTTGCAAACGTAGATTTTATTTATAACAAAAAATAGACCTCATTTCGTGACGGCAAAGCAGTAGGTTACCGTCACCCCCAAAGAATTCCTGGATTTTTTTCTTAATGTCGCTCTCCTTCATTCCACGTTCCTGCATAAGAAGTATGAGGCAGAAGCGCTGAGATTCGTGATAAAGTTCAAGCCCGAAGTACCACGATCCCCGCTCTCCCTAATTTTCTCCTCCACAAGCAAGCTTGCCTCATCCCGAACTCTTGCAGACATGGATGCTTTCGTTAGGTCACACATCGCATCCTCTGTGAACTGACCACGTTGTTCCAAAACAAAGTTGTCTTGAACATTGTATCCTGATGTCTCGACTGGACAACTACAACCCGAACAACTGGTAAATGTCGACCATGGAGGAATTTAGAGGTTTTGGCCCTCCGTTATTTCTTTTTGTTTCGAACGAAAAAACCCAGGTGCATGCTGTGATCAGCATTTTTCAGCCATGCTCACACCGGGAATTCTGGACTTACGTGGCGGGGCACTTTGTTATCTTTGTTCACAATGTTGCCGAAATTGGCGGAAAAATCAACACAACCGAACAACTGCAAACCCATCGCTATAGTAGATATTTTTGCATACGCCAGACGTGCAAGGTCGATGTTGGAAGGTTTTGAATGATAAACTTGGAATGCAGGCTGACTTCGAAACATCTTCTTTTGCAAGACACAACGTTGTGTTACGCTGACACACGTGGTTTTTCAGTCATGCTGGGGTCCATAGGGTGGGATAGCGTGGGACAATAACGTTACCAGGAGCCTATCCTTGTTCGTCAAACCGTTTCCTGCACATGCGCGCAGGCACACACACACGGATACGTCATACTACGTTGAAAAATGTTCATATGCAGGCAAACCCCGTGGCAGTTTACCGGGTCCGGTTGGGGCCTGTGATTTTCCACTGAAAAATGAATGTTGTATAAATTAGGGACCCAAGAAAATCTAGCTACAGACATCAAACCAATTCGAGCTACCCTAGCAAAATGGCACCCCCCAAGAAGTGCATTTTCGAAGCTATGGACCGTATTTTTTCTTAGAAAAACATCACCCTGTTTGAATGGTATAATGTTGAAAATCGAAATCAAATTTTTTGAAAACAACTTCCAGGGAATGCTTCCATTTTTCTAGGGACCAACATCCAACCCATCGAATTTTTCGAATTATTCGAATTTCATCGAAAATCCATCCCATTAACATCCCACAAAAATACCATCGAAATTACCCCAAAGATGCCCAAAGTGCGATTTTAAGTGCGCATTCCCCGAGACGGCTGCAATGAAATGCAGCGAGGTGCGGCAAGTGTTGCAAACTTAGACAGGAGAGAGATGGGATCAGATCTTAAGATATTTCAAGCATGTTTAAACAAAACAAAATGACCTACCAGTGCCCCTCTAGAAAATCAGGGGCCACTAGAAAATCTAGGAAAGTCCTCCCAGAGATGCTAAAATTATGTTCCTGGATTTTGGGCACTTAAGCTACACAGAAAATCAGGGTCTCCCGACTCAGAGGTCTCCAAAAGTTGTTCTGTAGAAAATGATGGGGTTGATCAAAGCAGCCTTTCATCAAAATCGAAGAATTTTCGCGCCAGAAAATCAGTCCTTCTTAGGGGGGGTTGACCTCCCTGAAATCCTAGAGGAAACTCCAACCCCGTTTGCAGGCATATGTCATGCTACATTGTGAAATTTGTTGTTGCATCTGCACGAATGTTTCATGCTACGTTGTGGGATTTTTTTTCGCACCGTGCCACTTCCTTTCATACTACGTTGTCGATTTTTTTTGGCGCAACCACTTTGCAGCTGCACAAACGATGTATGACATGCGATTGTCCAAAATATTCGTTTGAAGAAAATGAAACCCGTATGCAGCAATCGGCGGTCCATCTTGCACACAGGCAGGACATAAACAAACGGAAAGGGACAAGATGTCGAAAGACACAAATGACATCAACCTACCAGTGGTGAAATTCCCCGGTACTTTCCCCGAGCCAAGTTTTAGACAACCATGAACATCAAACACGAACATGTGGCGGTCGCGGTTGCAATTCGACGTGTTTCATCGATAAAGATAAACAATCGATTTCACAAGCTCATTGTTTTTTCGGAGGTTTTTTTTCAACGGACTATTAAAGTCAATTGAAAACATGTAGCCCGCTGTGTTTGTTTTTGTGGAACGGGCATCATTGCTACATAGCCTATGTGACAGCCTATGTGATAAGAATTTGATTGTACGGTTTATTGAAGCACAGGGGGGTAAGGTAGACAGAAAGAGGTTGGATAATAAATCCGGCAATCGGCCTCTGGATCGGCATGGCGGTGCTTCAGGCAAAGAAACTAAAAACAAAAATCCGCCAAGATGAAAGCTCACTTGTATGTTTGCAAACCTTTGGTGCTGCCACACAACACCCGACATATTTTGTATGTTCTAGATCGTTCAAACTCTAAAACCCTCGGAACATTTTATCCCCGTTGACCAAAGCGCGCGCAGCTGTCTATATAATCGTGTTCCGTTTCAAATTTGGAAGGCTGCTGGCGAGCAGATTGTGCAAGTATGGTTCCAGGACCCGCACATTGATTCAAAACGATTTTTTTTCCGGAAAATGTCATTCATGTCCACGGGTTCGTTTCTGTGGAGTTGCTTCGGATGAGCCCCAGAAGTTTGCAGCGAGAAACGAAATTGAGCGGGGACTTAAAACTTTCCGTGGATTTTTTTCGGACGTGTTGGAAGCGTTTACAAACAAACCGGCGAGTTGACGTTGTGGAATTTCATCGTTTGCGAAGCAGCTTGTCCAGGTATCAAGTTGCAGTTGCACACAACCTCTGAGAATTTTTTCGCTGACACAACAAATCATACCAGTTTGTGTGGTTTTTTTCCGGATGTTCCACAGGGACACGAAGGCTTACATGTTAATTGTGTTCTTGCACATTTGCATTTGCACATGTGTCACAGGCACACCAGCACACAGAAAAGGCTACACATTCCCAATTTTCATCCATGAAGTGCTCAGATGTTAGTGTGGGTTATGTGTGGTCACGGTTGTCTGCTCGGGTATGTTTTCGTCTAGTGCATTTGCGTCTACTGAATTGTTGTCGCCGGCTGCGATGGTTTCACAGCGCGTACTGAGGACCGTTTGCTCCTGGTGGAGTTTTTTGTTTCCCTCACTGTGGTCGTTATTCAAAGGTTGCATTCTGGGACCTGAAAATCCGAATGAAAAACTAAGACTAAGATCAAAATTGGTTGTTAGACAGGTATTTTTTTCGTATTCGAAGCTGATGTGGGAACCGCAGCTGTCCGGTCTCAATTCGTTGTTGTGGTTGTTAATCCCCGTTGTCCACCACGATCGTCATCGTCGTTGTTTCTTATTGCCTCATCTCGTTTTTATGAAGTTGTTGTTGTTCATCGTCCTGCGACAACAAGAGGAACGTCAACGGAAATTTTGTTGGTTTCCTTCCGACTTGGATACAGGCCACTGTTGGTTACTGCTAGGTACACAGTGGGTTTGCAGAAGCATTCCGTCTGTGTAGTTGCTAGTTGTTTTTCCTCAGAAAATGACAATTGAAACGCGAGTGTAAATTGGTGATCGAAAATTATGGGCTGACAGCGCCGGTTACATTTTGTTTCATCTTCGTGGTGGCTGTGAGCAAGATTTTCACTGCCGCGGTCGCCTGTTTCGACACAAAGTTGGAAAACACAACGTCAACCATTGATACCAAGCACGGGTGCTAAAGTCACAAAGCGAATCCACATGCTAACTGTTTCATCACGTTTGTTAGGATGACATCGAGTTTGTCAGGTATGGTTCGCAATCTCTGGTTCGGGAATTATAGTTTGGAAACTATGTAAGGAGAGTCTATGAAGGAAATTTCGTAAAGAAACGCCGCGTTACGTATGGTCTTTAAATAGCGTTACCCCAGCCGTCTGAACTCCAGTTGTAGCAAAATTTTGACCTACGGAAACGCATTGTTTCCCTGCATGTGTGAAGACGTCAAATCCGAGAAAAACAAATCCAAATCATTCACGAAGAGAACATGCCCAGACAAGTGGACTGGCTGGAAGCAAAAAAAACATACAAAAAAAAAGTGGCTGAAGTAAACTAGTGCAAAGTAGATTAAAGTAGCGTAAGCCGTAAGCCTACCGTACTGTGCCGGTCAAATGGAAAAGAACAGAACAGAATAGAATAGAACAGGATAGAAGAGAATAGAACAAGAAATAATGGTACAGAATGAAAATTAAAAAAAAAAAGAACTAGAAAGGAAGAGAACAGAACAGAAAGAATAGAATAAAATACAATAGGAGAAGAACAGAATAGAATAGAATAGAATAGAATAGAATAATAGAATAGAATAGAATAGAATAGAATAGAATAGAATGAATTAGAATTAGAATTAGAATTAGAATTAGAATTAGAATAGAATAGAATAGAATAGACAAGAAAAAAAACAAAAATAATAGAATAGAATACAACAGAACAGACCAGAACAGAATAGAACAGAATAGAATAGGACCGAACACAGAACAGAACAGAATAAATTAGAGAAAAAAGTAAAACTGAAAAAAGTAGAATAGAATAAAACTAGAATAGAGGAGAATTAGAATAGGAGAAAACAGAACAGAATAGAATGGAATACAATAGAATAGACCAGAAAAGAACAGAATAGAATAGCATAGAATAGAATAGAATAGAATAGCAAAGCATAGCATAGCATAGAATAGAATAGAATAAAACAGAATAGAACAGAATAGAACAGAACAGAACAAAATAGAATAGAATAAAACAGAATAGAATAGAATAGAATAGACTAGAGTAGAATAGACTAGAATAGAATAGAATTAGAAATAGAAAAAACAATAGAAATAAAAATAACAATAGAAATAGAAATAGAAATAGTAATAGAAATAGAAATAGAATAGAATTAGAACAGGAACAGGGCAGAACATAATGGAATAGAATAGAATAGGGCAGAACAAAATAGAATGGAATAGAATAGAATAGAAGAGAACGATTAGAATAGAATAGAATATAAAAGAAAAAAAGTAGAATAGAATTAGAATAGGCTCGGGTAGAATAGAGTAGGTTAGGGTAGAATAGAATGGGGTAGGGTAGGATAGATTGGAATGAAGTAGATCAATTACAATACAGAAAAGTAAAATTGAATGAACAACAACAACAACAACAACACCAACAGCAACAGCAACAGCAACAGCAACAGCAACAACACCACCAACACCACCAGCACTCAACACCCAACAACCAACAACCAACAACCAACAACCAACAACCAACAACCAACAACCAACAACCAACAACCAACAACCAACAACCAACAACAGCACCAGCAACAGCAACAACAACAACAACAACAACAACAACAAGCGACAAGCGACAAGCAACAAGCAACAAACAACAAACAACAAAACAACACACAACCAAGAAACAAACAAACAAACAAAACAAAACAAAACAAAACAAACAAAACAAACAAAACAAAAAACAAAACAAACAAACAAACAAAACAAAACAAAACAAACAAACAATCAAACAAAAGAAAACAAACAAACAAACAAACAAACAAACAAACAAACAATCAAACAACAAACAAACAAACAACCAACAAACAGACAACAAACAACAAACAAACAAACAACGACCAACAAACAAACAAACAAACAAACAAAACAAAACAAAACAAACAAACAATCAAACATACAAAAGAAAACAAACAAACAAACAAACAAACAATCAAACAACAAACAAACAAACAACCAACAAACAAACAACAAACAACAAACAAACAACGACCAACAAACAAACAACACCCAAACAAACAAACAAACAAAAAAACAAACAAACAAACAAACAAACAAAACAAACAAACAAACAAACAAACCCACAACCACAACCGCAACCACCACCACAACCAGCAAGGCGACGGCGACAACGGCAGCGGTGGCGGCGGCGGCAGTGGAGACGACGAAGACGACGACGACGACGGCGGCAGCGGCGACGACTACTACTGCCGCAAGGGTTCCTGACTAGCCGCAGGAAGTTTAGAAGCCAAACTTCCGACAACATGGACAGATGAAAGAAGCAGAGGTGGGAAGAGTCAGAGAAGAGAAGAGAAGAGAAGAGAAGAGAGGAGAGGAGAGGAGAGGAGAGACGAGAAGAGGAGAGAAGAGGAGAGAAGAGAGGAGAGGAGAGACGAGAAGAGACGAGAAGAGAAGAGAAGAGAAGAGGAGAGGAGAGAGAGGAGAGAAGAGAGGAGAGAAGAGAGAAGAGAGAAGAGAGAAGAGAGAAGAGACAAGAGACAAGAGAGAAGAGAGAAGAGAAAAGAGAAAAAAGAAAAGAGAAAAGAGAAAAGAGAAAAGAGAAAAGAGAAAAGAGAAAAGAGAAAAGAGAAGGGAAGGGAAGGGAAGGGGAGAGAAGAGAAGAGAAGAGAAGAGAAGAGAAGAGAAGAGAAGAGAAGAGAAGAGAAGAGAAGAGAAGAGAAGAGAAGAGAAGAGAAGAGCAGAGAAGAGAAGAGACGAGACGAGACGAGACGAGAGGAGAGGAGAGGAGAGGAGAGGAGAAGAGAAGAGAAGAGAAGAGACGAGACGAGACGAGACGAGACGAGAGGAGAGGAGAGGAGAAGAGAAGAGAAGAGAAGAGAAGGGAAGAGGAGAAAAGAGAAGATAAGATAAGAGAAGAGAAGAGACGAGAAAAGCAGAGAAGAAGAAAGAAGAAGAAAGAAGAAAAAAGGAAGAAGGAAGAAGGAAGAAGGAAGAAGAAAGAAGGAAGAAGAAAGAAGAAAGAAGATCAGAGAAGAGAAAGACTCAGAAGAAAGAGCCAGAAGAAAGAAGATGCAGGGGCGCAAAAACGTAGAAAAGTCGCGAAACTGCGTTTGTCCGATGATTTGTGGCTCCTGAGGGTCAAATAGTAGGAACATGTCCAAGTTGACATGTACAAAACACCTCAGCTTCCGAGCATTCTTAAAAATTGAGATTTCGAAAAATGCACACCGACGAGGCACATGTGCAAGTAAACAGATTAAAAAAGAACTGATGGTCTCAGACCACTTTTGGAAGTTGAGACGATGAAAAAAGTGCACAGTGATGTGGCGCGAAGCACATTCCAAGTCAAAATGTACAAAGTGCTTCAGCTCCAGATTATGTTTGGCAGTTGAGATGTTCAAAATCTGCACGCCTTTGTGGCGCGAAGCACATGTGGAAGTAAAAATGTTTCAAACAGTACATGTTCGGAGTGGCAGCCGCAAGGGAGTCTGCACCTTGCCAAAAATGAGCAAAGCGTGAAGGTTTTATAGCAGTTCCAGTGACGTTGGCAGGCGTGGGACATTTGAAGAAGATCCGCAAAGATGCATGTCGCGTAGCAGGCGCAATACAAGAGACACATGGTTCAGACATGTTAGGAGGTCGGGGCGCTGATTTCCTGAGATGGGTTGCATTTTCGAGCATCAGATCTTCAGGTTTGCTAAGGTGATTTTAGGTGACAGGTGCAGCACTTCGTATGACCTGGCCTCACTTTCGTGGCAGGCGCACTTTTTTAGACAAATGGAATTAAAATCGCAATACACATTGGTACGAGGTTGTCAGCTTTGCACTCAACTATTCATTTTTGAAGGAAGTCTCGCAAACTTGCTTCGTTTTTGATGTTGTCAACTTCGAAAATTGGGGGCGTCGCAGAGAACTCCTTCGTTTTTGACGCTGTCAAATTCAAAAATTGAAGAAGTCTCGCAGAATAGCTGCGTTTTCCAGCGTGCAGATAGATAGGCATATAGATAGATAGACAACTACAACTACCACTACCACTACCACTATATAACACTACACTACACTGATTGCACTACACTACACTACACTAATTACAATATACTACACTAATTTCACTACATCTACAACTACTACGACAACTACAGCTACAACGGCAACTACAAAGACGACTACGACTACCACTACATTACACTACACTACGCTACACTAATTACGTTAGACTACGCTACACTACAACTACAGCTACTACTTCAACTACACTACTTCACACTACAACACACTAGGCTACACTATACTACACTACAATACACAACACTACAATACACTGCAATACACAACACTACAGTACACTACATTACACTACACTAATTACACCGACACGACACCACAACTACAACTGCAACTACAACTACATTACACTAATTACACTACACGCCAGCTAGAATCTAGAACTCCACTACACTACACTACAACTACAACTGCGCTACACCACACTTCATCCAGCAGTTGTGGGTGAGAGGACACCCTGGCGTCCCTTGGTCTCCGCTGCTTTTTGCGTGGCAGCCGCAGCATTCGGTGCTCTGCAAGGGGTCGGTCTCCGCTGCTTTTTGCGTGGCAGGCGCAGCACTTGGTGCTCTGCAAGGGGTCGGATGTAGGCCATGGCGTCCTTTGGTCTCCGCTGCTTTTTGCGTGGCAGGCGGAGCATTCGGTGCTCTGCAAGGGGATGAAAGGTGGAGGATACTGATGGAGAGAAGGAGGGAGATGATGATGCTGCGGAGGTTAAAAGATGATGATGATGATGATGATGGTGATGGTGATGGTGATGGTGATGATGATGATGATGATGAGATGATGATGAGATGCTGATGATGATGATGATGGTGATGATGATGGTGATGATGATGCTGATGATGCTGATGCTGATGATGCTGATGATGCTGATGATGATGATGATGAGATGATGAGATGATGAGATGATGAGATGATGAGATGATGATGAGATGCTGGTGATGATGATGGTGATGATGATGGTGATGATGAGGTGGAGGCTGATGATGTAGAGAAGGAGGGAGATGATGATGCTGCGGAGGTTCAATGATGATGATGATGATAATGATGATGATGATGTTGAGGATGGTGATGATGATGGTGATGGTGATGATGATGATGATGATGATGGTGATGACGGTGATGGTGATGGTGATGATGATGATGATGATGGTGATGATGATGATGGTGTTGATGATGATGGTGATGGTGATGATGGTGGTGGTGATGGTGATGGTGATGGTGATGGTGATGATGACGATGGTGAAGATGATGATGATGATGGTGATGATGATGGTGAGAATGATGATGACGATGTTGAGGAGAATGGAAAGGTGGAGGATGATGATGATGATGATGGTGATGATGATGATGAAGAGAAGGAGGAAGATGATGATGTTGAGGAGGAAAAATCATGATGATGATGATGCTGATGATGAGGGCTGGCAAACTTTAATCTTGGAACTTCCCTGGCAAGAGGGGAAGCCTTTAATCTGAACCTTCCAGACCATCCCCAGAAGCCTGAAACTTTAAGCCTAAAACTTCCCTTTAACTTGAAACCTCCAAACCATCACCAAAAGCACCAAACTTTAACTCCAAACCCTCCCTACCAAAAAAAAGCCCGGGGGGAAGCCTTTGACCCTACCTTCCAAACCTTGTTTAGAAGCCCCAAACTGTAACCCTAACAAGGGGGAAGCTTTTGACCTTACCTTCCACCCACAAGCCTCAAAGAATTCTAACCAACATGGCTTGGGTAAAATATTCAATACAATCGTTCCACAGGAAGCCGGCCACCCGCACGAAAATGTAAAACCCCGCAATGGCAAGAAACAGCACCTAACCCTGCCAAAAGGCTAACGGACCTGGTTTTTTTTGTCCGAGCCCGTTGCCTTTCGGCGGGTCTACGGTCTTGAATCTTACTCACGGACCAGCGGGGAATCGAACCACCACCGGCAATCTGTCAACGCCACAAGAGTGACGTCATACCAACTGAGCCGTGAGGGCGAACTCAAAAAGGCTAACGGACCTGCTAACAGCAGACAATCAAGCCGCCAGAGACGAATCAAAAAAACCTAACTTCAACCGAGGTCAACTAACAACGAAATGCACCCCACTTTCCCAACAAGAACAAAACCACGAATGCTGTCTAGCCCAGCTTGCAAGACTGGAAACCTTTTTTCCCAACTCCCGTTTATTTTCAATACTCAAAATCAATGAACTTAATTTGATTTATGTTGCCAAAGAACCATTGATCTGACCTTTTCTGGAGGGCATATGCTGATAATTGTTTTTTTCCTCTATTGCGGCCGACCCTAACATTGGGATAAGCAGACAAACGAATTGAAAATTCAGACTGAAACACAGTGGTCTCATCAGGCGGCAAATCGGATAACACAACAAAAGAGATCAAAAGGCTTGAGAAGCTTCAAGGGGACTTGAGAAGGGCTTCAGGGAGGCTTGAAGGTGGCTTGCTTGAAGGGGGCTTCAAGGGGACTTGAGAAGGGCTTCAAGGGGGCTTCAAGGAGAAGGGCTTGAAGGTGGCTTGCTTGAAGGGGGTTTCAAGGGGACTTGAGAAGGGCTTCAAGGGGGCTTCAAGTGAGGTGAGGGGGCTTGAAGAGGGCTTGAGAAGGCTTCAAGAGGGCTTCAAGGGGGCTTGAGAAGGGGAGCTTAAGGGGGCTTGAGAAGGTTTTTAAGGGAGCTTCAAGGGGGCTTCAAGCTCTCACCTTTGTGCCCCACCCGTTTGGGAGACATTTCCCGCTTGGTACCTTCGTTTTTTTTTCCGTGCGACGCCTCTTGGCTTTCGCCAGGTCGTTCAACACGTTCGATTGCATGTTGCGAGAACAGGTAAATTAACTGATTGATGCATAAATAGCCGCCATAGGTAGGGGGCCACAAGAGTGAACTGGTATGGGACCTGTACACAGTCCAGCAGCCGTCACGATTCCAAACTTATCCGTCTGCACCAAATCTGGAAGTACAGTGCAAAGGTGCAACTTTTCAGGGTAGAAAACAGAACCTGTTTTTTTCCGTCCAACGCCTTCATGGCTTCCGCCAGGTCGTTACACACATTCAATCGCATCAAACAGGTGAATTGTAGTTGCATGCAGGGCTTTCAATTTGTAGAAAGCCACAAAAGTGCCGGTTGTGGACCAGTACGCAGTCCAGAAACTGTCCCAGCAAAAGAACAGACAAGAAAGCAAACCAAAAACAACAAAGCAAAAGCAGGAAAAACACACAACCAAAACAAACACCAAACAAAACGACAGAGAAAAGTGGGATCGCAACCAGCAATGGGAATTACATGCATGATGACATCTTATGTGTCAAACTGAGAATGGCCCAAAACAAGAAACACAAACAGAACAACCACAAAACACAATAAAGGGTCACGTTGGTGGGTGAGAGAAGCAACAAAGCTCCATGCGGAAACCAGGGATCCCCCCAGCCAGGATCCCCGAGATCACAAAGAGCAGCCGTTCAGGCATGACATCACCCAGGCACTTCGAAGCAAACACCGACAACGCCGGGTCGCAACGAGAGTGGTGAGAATCGAAAAAAGGGTGAAACGGGAAGGTGAAACAATATCTAAGGTGAAAATGACAGCAATAGCTACGGCACTCAGGGCACACTCAGAGTCCGCTCAGTTGTTCTTTTCCAAGCATCATCATCATTGGGAGCTGTAGTGCACTCTTGCGGTGCATACCGC